>Ga0210386_10000118_pt1 | contig 62159 bp, 56 predicted proteins | sample IncBWH32OmetaG_FD_160091 | JGI IMG/M metagenome (GOLD analysis project Ga0210386, IMG submission 160091) | Forest soil microbial communities from Barre Woods Harvard Forest LTER site, Petersham, Massachusetts, United States - Inc-BW-H-32-O ...
CGTCGCGGTGGTCTCACCACGATGTAGAAAATTACGCCGGCGAAATTCCTCCGGCGTCAGGCCGACGGCGCGCGCGACCTTGTTCATATGCCGCTCCAGGGCAAAAATGCTCTGAGGCGCGCCAAATCCACGAAACGCTCCGTGCGGGGGCGCATTGGTCGCTACAGCATGGCTGCGAATGCGGACGTTCGGGCAAGCGTAGGGCCCTCCGGCGTGGATCGTGCCGAGCGAAAGCACTACCGAAGATAAAGTCGCGTATGCGCCGCCGTCGACGACGAACTCCATGTCGATGGCGATCAGCTTGCCCTCGCGCGACACTGCCGTCTTGATGCGCGTTCGCGAGGGATGGCGCTTAGTCGTGGCCGCCATGTCCTCGGCGCGATCGTAGATCATCTTGACCGGCTTGCCCGATTTCCAGGCCAGTAGCGCGGCGTGACCGGCGATCATGGAAGGATATTCTTCCTTGCCGCCGAATCCTCCACCGGTCTCCATTTGGATCACGCGGATTTTTTCCGGCGCGAGCGGGAAGGCCTTGAGCAGCGCTTTGTGGATGTAGTACGGGCACTGCATCGATCCCCAGATGGTGACGCCGTCTGCGGCGTTGGCTATGGCGACAACGCCGTTGGTTTCGATATAGAGCTGCTCCTGCGCGCCGGTGCGATACTCGCCTTCGACGATGTGCGCGGCCTCCTGCCAGACACTGTCGACGTCGCCTTTTTCGACCAGAAAACTCTTGAAGATGTTGTCCTCGCCCCAGACAATTTCCTTTTTGGCGAGAGAATCTTCGATGGTAAAGCTGGACGGCAACGGTTGGATATCGAGACGAACGGCGGCGCGCCCCTTTTCCACCAGATATTTGTCCGGGTGCGCGAGCAGCACCACCGGCTCTTCGGGATGGTTGACAATTTCCGCCGCCAGATACGGCTGATCGTCAACGATCAGGGCGACAACATTCTCGCCCGGAATGTCAGCCGCCGTAACAATCGTGAACTCGTTCCAAGGCAATCCGGGCGGAAATTCAATTCCACGAATCCGGCCGCGCGCCACCGGACTGCGCACCGTCACGCCATGCAGCATGCCGGGGAATTTCAGATCGTCGACGTACTTGGCCTCGCCGGTGACCTTTTCCCGGCCTTCTTTACGCGGAACCGGATGGCCGACGGTCTGAAACATCTTCATTTACTCTATATTTTGATCTAATCTACGATATCTTGATCTAATCTACGATCTTGCCGAACACACGCAGACGGCTCACTCCCCCGTCAGGGTAGATATTCAGGCGCACGTGGGTCACCGCGGGCGCGGCCTTTAATTCGCTGTCGAACTGGCGCAGGGCATTGGCCTCGAGCTTGGCCGCGGGAACAATTTCTCTCCAGGCAACTTTGCCGGTAATCAGATCCTGGAACAAAGTGCCGGAGGCGTCACAGGCATCCAGGGAGCATCGATCCGGATAATTGCCCTGGTAGTGTTCGGTTTCAACCGAGATCTTCTGAATCTTCGCCCGCGCTCCGAGCTGGACAATGATCCAGTCGTAACCCGGACCGCGCCTGCGTCGAGTCTCCCAGCCACCGCCCATGTTGATCGGCCGGCCCGGCAGGATCAGGTTCTGCTCGTGACCGAAGAAGTTGTCGCTCGAAGCGAGGACGCGCCCTCCGTTTACCACTGATGCGACGTCCACCGGCTCGGGCGAACGTTTCAACTTTTTAAGATCGGGAACGACTTCGCCATAGACGCGCAGCCGCGCGACGCCGCCATCGGGAAAAATATTCAGGCGCACATGGGTCAGCCTCGCGGCGTGCTGGGCATCGAAGAAGTTGTGGGTGCCGCCGGTTAGCCGCACCTTCGCCAGCATTGGGATCCAGTATTTCTCGACCGGATCGCCGGTAGCTTTCGCTGGATGTTCAACCGAGGCGCCATCGAGTGAACAGTGCTCCGGAAAATTGCCAAGAAAATGGCTGGTATCGACATCCACCGTGCGAACTATTCCTGGAAGCCCCAGCCGGATCACGCACCAGTCATGCCCCGGCGTGCGCTTGCGGCGCGACTCCCAGCCGTCCATCCATTTGCCATGATCGGTGTATTTGTCCGGCACGAAGACCGGGGCGTCCGGCTTGAGGAGATTTTCCTTGGGCGCGAAGAACTCGTCACTGGCGGAGAGCGCCTTGCCGCCGACAAGTTCTGAGGCAAGATCGATCAGCCCCGGAAGCATTGCCTGCCTTTCGGTTCACCCGGAAACTGGCGGCGATCGAAAACTTTCTCGCCGCGAAGGAAGGTGATCTCGACCGCGCCTGTAAGCATCTCACCAGCGTACGGCGTAATGGGATGGCGGTGCTCCAGCCGGCCTGGGTCTACCTTAAACGTTGCATCCGGATCGAAGACGACCAGATCGGCGTCGTGGCCCACGCGGATCGCGCCCTTCTGGTGATCGAGTGAAGCGAGCTTGGCCGGTTGCTCGCTCATCCAGCGCGCCATCTGATTGATCGAGAAGCCGCGCCTGCGCGCCTCGGTCCATATCAAAGGGAGCGCCAATTGCAGCGACGCGATGCCGCCCCAGGCTTCGAGAAAACTTCCATCGCCTCCGGCCTTCATCCCGGGAAGGCAGGGCGAGTGATCGGTCGCGATCAGATCGATGTCACTATTTCCGAGGGCCTGCCACAGCCGTTCGCGATTCGCGCGTGTTCGGACAGGCGGGGCGCACTTACATAGTGTTGCGGTATCCGCTATGTCTTCGGCGGCGAAATGCAAATAGTGCGGGCACGTTTCGACGGTGATCGGCAGACCTTCCTCCCGCGCCGCTTGCAAATCAGGAAGCGCTTCGACTGACGACAAATGGACGATGTGAACGCGGCATCGATATTTGCGGCTCAGCCCGATCATCAGGCGGATGGCTTCCACTTCAGCCGCGTCCGGCCGCGAGGCGAGATAGGTCGAGTAGCGTTTCCAATCGCAGCGTGCGTCGTTCAGGCGCGCGGTAGCCTGTTCGATCGGCTCGGGAAGCTCAGCATGCACCAGCAGTGGCAAGCCGGTGGCGGCAACCTCCGGCATCGCGGCCTCAAGCTGCGCGCGCGTGACCATCGTGAAGCCATCGATGCCGGGATGAACCAGAAAGCATTTGTAGCCGAGCACGCCAGCCGATGCCAGCGCTCCGACATGCTGTTGATTGTCGGCCACCACTCCGCCCCAGAATCCGTAATCGACGGTGCATTGGCGGCACGCCGCCGCTTGTTTCAAGTGGAGATTGGGGACCGTCGTCGTCTCCGGCAGATTATTCAGCGGCATGTCGACCAGGGTAGTGTAGCCGCCCGCGGCCGCAGCGCGCGTCGCAGTCCGGAAGCCTTCCCACTCGGAGCGGCCTGGCTCATTGATGTGCACGTGCGTATCGACCAAACCTGGAAGAATGTACTTGTCGCCTAGGTCGACGACCTGCGCGCCTTCCGTCGCCCGGTCAAACGGCCCGATGGCGACGATTTTGCCATCTCGGATTTCGAGCGAGGCCGCATCGACGCGGCCAGGAAAAACAACGCGCCGTGAACGAACTAGAACCACCGGGTCATCAGCACCTTCTGCTCGGTGTAGAACATGACGGCGTCCTTGCCGTGCGCGTGCAGGTCGCCAAAGAACGAATTCTTCCAGCCCGCGAAGGGGAAGAACGCCATCGGCGCCGCCACGCCGACATTGACGCCGACCATACCCACTTCCACCCGCGATGAATATTCACGCGCCGCCTTTCCGCTATTGGTGAAGATCGAGGTCGCGTTACCGAAGCGCGAGCTGTTCACCAGCTTTATCGCTTCCTCGATCGTCTTCACGCGAATCACCGAGAGCACCGGTCCAAAAATCTCTTCCCGCGCGATGGTCATCTCCGGCCGGACGCCGTCAAAAATGGTCGGCCCCAGGAAAAAACCGCCGTTCTCGCCCGCGGTCTTGCGGCCGTCTAAGATCGGCTTCGCGCCTTCCGCGACGCCTTTCTCGATGTATCCTTCCACGCGCGCTTTATGATCTTTCGTTACCAGCGGACCCATATCGACGCCTTGCTGGGAGCCGTCGCCAACCTTCATCGCGCCAACTTTTTCAGACAGCAGCTTGAGCAGCGGATCCGCGACGTCACCAACCGCCACCAACACGCTACCAGCCAGGCATCGCTCGCCTGCCGCGCCGAACGCCGAGCCGATGATCGCTTCCGCGGTCTTCGGCAGATCCGCATCCGGCATCACTACCAGGTGATTCTTGGCGCCTCCAAGCGCCTGGACGCGCTTACCCTCGGCCGCGGCAGTCTGATAGATATACTTCGCCACCGGCGTTGAGCCAACGAAGGAAACCGCGCGCACCAGCGGATGATGCAGCAGCGCATCCACAGCCACCTTATCGCCGTGAATCAGATTGAAGACGCCCTCCGGCAGGCCCGCTTCATGCAGCAGGGCGGTCGCCACGGTCGGAGTCATCGGGACTTTCTCCGACGGCTTGAGTATGAACGCGTTCCCGCACGCGATCGCAAACGGCCACATCCACATCGGCACCATCGCCGGAAAATTGAAGGGCGAAATGCCGGCGCAGACACCTATCGGTTGGCGAATCGTATGGCTGTCGATGCCGCTCGCGACATCGTTCAGAGAATCGCCCATCATCAAGCTGGGCATCCCGCACGCCACCTCCACCATCTGGATGGAGCGCCGCACTTCCATGCGCGCATCGTCCGCGGTCTTGCCGTTCTCAGCAGTCAGCGCCGCCGCCAAATCATTGGCGTGCTTTTCGAGCAGCGCCTTGTAGCGATACAGTGGCTGAACGCGTTCCACCACCGGCACGTCGCGCCACTTCAAATAAGCCGCGTGAGCCAACTCGGCCGTTCGATTCACGTCCGCTTCGGATGCGTACGCAACTTGCGCGATTTCGCGGCCGGTAGCCGGATTGGTGATCGGCATCACAGGCCGGCCTTCGGCATTAGTCCACTTGCCGTTGACGTAGAACGATACGGTCTTCAGAGGCGATTCGGTAGCGATCATGTTTCTTCTCCTACTAAATTGCGGGCGCGCGCCGGTGCTCGCTGCATCAGGATGACGTAAGATGCGCCTGCTACCAAGAATCCCACAAACCACGCGTAGTCGTACAACCAGCGCAGTGGCGGCAACACCAAGCCTAGCAGCGCGATGATGATGCCCAACGCCAGGGCCAGAAGCGCTCGATAATTCACGCCGCGGTCGTATTCGTAGACGCCGTTTCTGCGGTAAAGGTCGTCGACGTTCAGCTCACGGCGCCGGACAACAAAATAATCGGCGATCATGACGCCCGCAATCGGTCCCAGCAATCCTGAATATCCGACCAGCCATCCGAAAATATAGGCGCTGTAATCGCCGAGCAGTTTCCAGGGCATCATCAGGACGCCGATCACGCCCGTGATCAATCCGCCGGTGCGGAAGGAAATCAACCGCGGATTCAAATTCGAAAAATCGTTGGACGGCGAAACGACATTCGCAGCTACGTTCGTGTTCAAGGTGGCAATCAGCAGCGCAACCAATGCAATCGACGCGACCACCGGCTGATGGAACCGGCCGAGCAACGCCACGGGGTCCCAGATCGCTTCGCCGAACAACACCACTGATGCCGACGTCACCGCCACGCCGATGAATGAATACAGTGTCATCGCCGCCGGCAGACCCAGCGCCTGACCGAGCATTTGATCGCGCTGCGATTTCGCGTAGCGCGTGAAATCCGGGATGTTGAGCGCAACGGTGGCCCAGAATCCTACCATGCCGGTCAACGACGGAACGAAGAAGTGCAGAAATTCGGCTGGCGTTTTGAACTTACTCGGCGCCCTTAGCACCGGGCCGAAGCCGCCCGCCTTGGATGTGATCCACCACAGCAGCAGCAGACCGATCCCCAGCATGAACGGTGCGCCGATGCCTTCCAGGAACTTGATCGCGTCGATGCCGCGCCAGATCACAAAAATGTTGAGCGCCCAAAAGGCCAGGAAACAGATCCAGATGCCGCCGGTAAAATTACTGGAAGCAGGTAAAACGATCTGCAGCATCGAGAAAATGGCCTGCCCGCCGATCCAGGTCTGAATTCCGAACCATCCGCAGGCTACCAGAGCCCGCAGGACGGCCGGCACGTTCGCACCCTTCACTCCGAACGACGCGCGGACAAAAACCGGAAATGGAATGCCGTAGCGCGTGCCGGCATGCGCATTGAGGAGCATCGGAACCAGCACGATCAGATTGCCCAGCAGGATGGTGAGAATCGCCTGCCACCAACTCATCCCTCCAGCTATCAATCCCGACGCCAGCATATAGGTCGGGATGCAGACACTCATCGCCACCCAAAGCGACGCGTAGTTGTAGAGGCCCCAGGTGCGCCGTTCGAATGGGATGGGGGCCAGGTCCTGGTTGAATAGCGTGGGATCGCGCGTGTCGGCCACTTTCAGGATGATGACATAAACAACCAGTCCGATGAAGCTCTAGCAGGTAGTCGATGTACGCCGGAGGAGTGCGTCGATCGCGACCAGCCTGGCATTTTTGTCAACCGACAAGAAGAGTCGATTGTTAGCGGGAAACCTTGCGAGTTGCGTTTGCGCCACCGTGACGATTACTGTCCAGTTTATGGAGCAGTTCAGGCAAAGCTAGGAAGCGGCCCCAGGGCGATCTGAGACTCGCCTTTGTTGATCGCAGCCAATTCTGCCTCGGTGGGCTTGTAGCTCGGTTCTTCAATCACCGTGATCGTAATCGTACGCCGAGAAGCCTTAAAGCGCAGGCGAATGCCATTTTGATACCGACCCGGCGCTGCACACTGGCCGGCACGATTAATTGATCCTGCTCTTTGCCGGCGGGTCTCATGTCTCTCGTATTTATGCCCACGCCCCGCCCCGCGCCGCCCGCTTCAAATACTGCCCCCGGCCCGCTTTCCCCAGAAATTGGCCCCGATCCACGATCACTTCGCCGCGCGACATCACGGTCCTCACGTTCCCTTTGACGCGAAAACCTTCAAACATCGAGTAATCGACGCGCATGTGATGCGTCTTGGCGCTGATGGTGTGTTCGGCTGCCGGATCCCACAACACGATATCGGCATCGCTTCCCGGAGCCAGCACTCCCTTGCGCGGATACATCCCGAAAATGCGGGCGGGCGTGGCCGACACCAGCTCCACAAAACGATTCAGCGTCAGCTTTCCTTCGTTGACGCCGTGATGATAAATCAATTGCAGGCGATTCTCGATGCCCGGCCCGCCGTTGGGAATTTTGGTGAAGTCGTCTTTGCCGAGCTTCTTCTGATCCTCAAAACAGAACGGGCAGTGATCGGTAGAAACCACCTGCAGATGATCGTGCTTCAGCCCGTCCCATAGCTTGGGAAGATTTTCCTTCTCGCGCAGCGGCGGAGTGAATACGTATTTCGCGCCTTCGAAATTCGGCCGCTCCAGCTCCTCGATCGACAGCAGCAGATACTGCGGGCATGTCTCAGCGAACGCCTTCACGCCACGGTCGCGCGCCTCGCGCACCTCGTTCAACGCGGCTTCCGACGACAGATGCACGATGTAGACCGGCGCGCCAGCCATCTCCGACATTGCGATAGCGCGGTGAACCGCCTCCGCTTCCGCTGTGATTGGACGCGTGAGGGCGTGATAGATGGGCGCGGTTTTGCCTTCCGCCAGGGCGCGTTGGATAATTACGTCGATCACACTACCATTTTCGGCGTGCATGCAGATGAGCGCGCCGTTCTTGGCTGTCCGCGACAGCGCTCGAAAAATGGTCGCATCGTCCACCATCAGCACGTTCGGGTAGGCCATGAACAGCTTGAAGCTCGCCACACCCTCCCGCACCATGTCGTCCATATCTTCAAGACCCGCGCCGCCCAGGTCGGTGACGATCATGTGCAGCCCGTAGTCGATACACGCCCGGCGGTCCGCCTTCTTCCACCAGGTGTCCAAGGCATCGCGCATGCGCGTGCCGCGTCCCTGGATCGCAAAATCCACGATGGTCGTGGTCCCGCCGAATGCCGCCGCCCGAGTCCCGGTCTCAAAATCGTCGCTGGATGTAGTCCCGCCGAAGGGCATGTCGAGATGCGTGTGCGCGTCGATGCCGCCGGGCATCACCAGGAGCCCCGTGGCATCCAGCACGTGGTCGGCCGCACTCTCCGAGATGCCCTTGCGCACCTCCTTGATTTTTTCGCCGTCCACCAAAATGTCGGCGGGATTGCTCGACTCCGCATTCACCACCGTCCCGTTCCGGATCAGCGTGCTCATCAGCACGACCCTCCCTTGCCCAGCTTCACAGCCCGTTCCGCCCACGTCTCAGGCGCCTGGCCCCTATCCACCTGCTCCATCGTGATACAGCCATCCACCGGGCAAACCAGCGCACAAAGGTTACAACCCACGCACTCGATTTCGTCCACCCGAGGAATACGCGCGAGCGGCGTGGCATAAGGTCCGTCGCTCGAACCGTTGGCGCCATCCAATTTCGGGATCGGCGTGCTGGTGATTCGCCCGCGGCTCTCCGCCTCCACTTGCGCCGGCGCCGTGTGCCCATTGCCGTTCACGCTGCCGATTCGATCCAGATGAATGCACTGGTGCGCACCGTCCCAGCAGGCCGTGTAACAAAGCTCGCAGCCGATGCATTTTTCGGGATGAATCCGCGCCACGATTTTGTAATTCAGGTCCAGGTCCTTCCACTCCACTACGCGCGGCAGGCTCAGCCCGCGGAAATCCTCTATGGTCCGGTATCCCTTCGAGTCCATCCAGTTGCTCAAGCCGTCGAGCATGTCTTCTACAACGCGAAAGCCGTAGTGCATCGCCGCCGTGCACACCTGGAGCGTTCCCGCGCCCAGCAGGATGAACTCCGCCGCGTCCTGCCAGCCCGAAATTCCGCCGATTCCCGAGACCGGCAGACGCGATTCTTCGTCCCCTCCGATCTGCTGAATCATGTGCAGCGCGATCGGCTTCACGGCCGGACCACAGTAACCTCCATGCGACGATTTCCCGCCGACATCCGGCCGCGGCGTTAGTGTATCGAGATCGATGCCAGTGATGGAATTGACGGTATTGATCGCGGACAGCCCGTCCGCGCCGCCGCGTTTGGCCGCCCGCGCCACCATGCGAATGTCGGAGATGTTGGGTGTCAGCTTCACCAGCACTGGCGTTCGTGCCGCTTCCTTCACCCAGCTCGTGATCATCTCGGTGTACTCGGGCACTTGTCCCACTGCGCTGCCCATGCCGCGCTCGCTCATCCCGTGCGGACATCCAAAATTCAGTTCCAGCCCATCGGCGCCGGCGTCTTCGGACTGCCGCACGATCTGGTGCCACGCTTCGCGTTTCGATTCCACCATCAGCGACGCGATCACCGCGTGCTTGGGGTAACGCTTCTTCACCTCGCTGATCTCGCGCAGGTTCACATCCAGGGGCCGGTCCGTAATCAGCTCGATATTGTTGAGCCCCATCATGCGCTGGCGATTCCAATCCACCGACGAGTAGCGTGATGACACATTGACGATGGGCTCGCCCAGCGTCTTCCACACCGCGCCGCCCCAGCCAGCATCGAAAGCTCGCATCACCTGCTCGCCGCAATTGGCTGGTGGTCCCGACGCCAGCCAGAACGGGTTCGGACAGTGGATTGCACCCGCAAAGACAGTAGTCAGGTCAGCCATTTTGTTTCTCCAGCCAACTCACTATTCCCAAGCCCGCTCGTTTTCCTTCCGCCACCGCGTCCACCACTTCCCGCCCGCCGTTCACGCAGTCGCCACCGGCGTAATATCGCGGATTTGAAGTGCGTCCTGTAGGCGGATCGACCACGACGGTCCCGTCGCGGACTTCAATTCCTCGGCAGCTTCGAAGAAATTCCAGAAACCGCGATTGTCCAACCGCTGGTATCACCATGTCGCACTCGATCCGCACCTTCGAACCTGGTATCGGCTGGGGCTTACGGCGTCCCGACGCGTCGGGAGCACCGAGTTCGACGCGGACGCACTCCAGGGCGCCGACGCGGCTCGGATCGGCAGGCGAAGGCCGAATCGCCACGGGTTGGGTCTGAAAGCAGAATTGCACGCCCTCGATCTTGGAGTGCTCGTATTCGAATAGGAACGCTGGCATCTCGCGTTCGCTGCGCCGGTACACCATGGTGACTTCGTCGGCGCCCAGCCGTTTGGCTGCATTCGCGGCATCGATCGCGGTGTTGCCGCCGCCAATCACCGCCACTTTGCGACCGACGGGAATCGTCTGCGCGGTCTTGTAATCGGCGATGAAGCGTAACGCATCCACAACGCCGACCAGGTCTTCACCCGGAAGATTCATGGGCTCGGTGGGGCCCAGACCGATCGCCAGGAAAATCGCCGCGTATTCACGCTCCAAATCCTGCAGCGCCATTTCGTCGCCCACTGTCACTCCGAATCGAAACTCCACGCCCAGCGACTTGACGAGTTCCACCTCGCGCAGGCTATCTGCCGGCCGCAGCTTGTACTCCGCCACGCCGTACGTGTTTAGCCCGCCGGCCAATGGACGGCTCTCGAAAATGGTCACGCCATAACCGTATTTACGAAGCTCAGCCGCGCAAGCCAGCGACGCCGGGCCCGCGCCGATGCAGGCCACCTTAGCCGGACGCTCGCGCGCCGGAGGCCAGGGTAGCTTAGCTCCGTTTCCGTAGAACGAGTCCATTGCGTGCCGCTGCAGCCGTCCGATCTCGATAGGTTGCTTGTTGTAGCGGTGCATCACGCATGCTCCTTCGCACAACACCTCCACGGGACAAACCCGCGAGCAACTAGCGCCCAGAATATTCGCCTCCAGGATCGTCACCGCCGACCCTCGCAAATTTTCAGTAGCGATCTTCTTGATGAAACGGGGCACATCGATGTGGGTGGGGCACGCAACGCTGCAAGGCGCATCGAAACAAAAGAGACAACGATTTGCCTCGACCAGGGCAGCTTGGGGATCGAGCGGGGGGTGAATCTCCGCAAATCTGGCCGCGATGTCGGAGCGCACGTTCGACGCCATCCTGGACTATGCCCCCTAATGAAGAATGCGCGGGCTGACAACCCGCGCACCAAATGTTTAGGGCTTTATTATGAACCTTTCGAGTCGCGCATGGCAACTCGTTCAGAAATTCTTCGAACGCCTTTAGTTTTTGAGATCCAGCTGCTTTAGTGAGCGGCTACGGGAGTGGCCTTCTTGCGAGCAGACCGCCGTTTTTCCACGGGCGGCTGACGGTCGCTTTTCTTAAGAGCGGTGATGGCGATGGCGAGTACGAACTTTTTTTCACCGTGATCGTCGAATTTGATCACGATATACTCTTCGGTACAGGAAAGCACCGAGCCTAGGCCATACTTGGCATGTTCGATCTGTGCGCCTTGCGCAAAGGGAGGTTTGCTAGCCATAAGGGGGGTACCGGCGCCTCAGCGCCACTAAACATATGGTAACATTTTGGCTTCCTTTTGTCGAATGCGCCGTTTGGCCTTAGGACACCGGCCTCTGGGCCCTAGGAGGTTGCTGAAAAAGTCTCTCGCAGGTCGGAGACCTGCGCCACGTGTAGAGCTAAGTCATTGACCTGGAGTTGTGGAGCAGGTCCCCGACCTGCCAAGTGAGCTCTTGAAAAGACTTTTTCAGCAACCTCCTAGGCTACCAAGCCGTTACCCGTATAGGAATTTTGCTGATTAGTCGATCCATCCAATACGATTCCCATGAAATCTCTGTGCTTAATCTTCGTGAGTGTTTGTGCCGTCGCAGGCACCGTGCCGGATCGCTTCTTCGTGCAACTGGCCGGTGAACCAGCTGCGACCCATACGGTCCGGCTAGGCCATGGCGCTCCTACGGCCGACACCGCGTTCCGCGCCCGAGTATCCGCGCTGAAGCAGCAGCATCTGCGAATGAGAGCCGCGCTCGAAGCCGCCGGCGCCGTGGTGATCGGAGAAACCACCGCGCTGACAAATCTGATGATCGTGCGGATTCCCGCCGACCGCGCCGCCGCTCTGGGCTCCATTCCAGGCGTGGTGCGAATTCATCCGGTGCGGATGTTCTACCGCACTCTGGACCACGCACTGCCGCTCGAGATGGTTCCCGAGGCCTGGAACCAAATCGGAGGCCAATCGAACGCCGGAGTTGGAGTGATGATCGGCATGATAGATACCGGGATTGATTCGGGACATCCGGCCTTGAACGATTCCACGCTCACTCCGCCCAACGGATTTCCCCTTGTCAATCAGCCCTCCGACATGGCCTACACCAATAACAAGATCATCGTCGCGCGCAGCTATGCCATCAATAGCGACGGAACCAACGCTCCGGCCATCGACACGGCCGGGCACGGTACCGGCACCTCCACCGTTGTCGCCGGCGCACCCGTGGCCGATCCCATCGGACCGATTTCCGGAATTGCTCCCAAAGCCTTCCTCGGCAACTACAAGGTATTTCCAGACGATTCCCCCGGCGCGCAAGAAGACTGGATCATCAGCGCTATAGACGACGCTTACACCGACGGCATGAATGTCATCAATCTGAGCCTCGGTTCACTCCTCGCTGGGCGCCCCGCCGATGATCCTCTGGCAGAGGCCGTGGAAGCTGCGACCTCAGCTGGCGTCATCGTCACGGTCTCGGCGGGGAACGCCGGCTCCGATCCCAATACCATCTCTTCGCCCGGCGTAGCGCCCGATGCCATTACGGTCGGGAGCACCTGGAACGATCGCGATTTTGCGGGAATGCTCCAACTGGCCACAGGACGGGCGGTAGCTGCCTATCCCGGGAGCGGTCCGAATACCACCACGCCGATTTCCGCGCCACTGGTCGACGTCACTCAGTTCGATCCCGCCGACCAGGCTTGCAGCTCTCTGCCTGCGAATAGCCTTTCCGGAATGATCGCTCTCATCTTTCGCGGCGTATGCACCTTCGAGACCAAGATCGATAATGCACAACAGGCCGGAGCGGTGGCAGTGGTGGTCTATACAGACGCTGCCCGTCCCGATCCAATCACTATGAGCGTCGGCGCCGCTAGTCTGCCCGCGGCTTTAGTGAGCTATGAAGATGGCGCGTCGCTCGAACAACAACTGGCCGGCGGCTCGTTCCAGGTGACCATCAATTTCAATGTGCAGCCGGTCGCCGTGAACCCCAATCGGCTCAGTTCCTTTTCCAGCCAGGGTCCGAACAGCGATCTTGGAATCAAGCCGGACATGGTTGCCGTCGGTGAGCCGGTCAACACCGCCACCCTAAATGCGGGCTTCGTAGTCGAGAGCGGTACCAGCTTCTCAGCGCCGATGGTGGCCGGCGCGGCGGCTCTGCTGGAGGCAGCGCGGCCGGGTCTCACCTCCAGCCAATACCGGTCGCTGCTGGTGAATAGCGCTGTTCCTATCCAGAATTCCGGCGCGCCGCTTACCATTCAACAATCCGGCGCGGGCTTTCTAAACGTCTTGAACGCCCTCAACAGCAACATCGTCGTGGCCCCCGCATCCATTAGTTTTGGCGCTAGTTCCGGATCGGTAAACCAGACCAGCACCGTCAGCATCACCAACATCGGCGCCGCCAGCGATACTTTTTCGATCAATGTTCAGCCCATTGGAAATGGCCCGGTGCCAACGCTTTCCTCCAACAGCGTTGCGCTCAATCCCGGCCAATCCCAGGCCATTTCAGTTAGCTTGACGGGCTCCGCACTCAATCCCAGGGCTTACCAGGGTTATCTTCAAATCCAAGGCACGCAGAATTCCGTGATTGCCAACGTTGCCTACTGGTATGGAGTGCCCTCCGGTAATGCGACTCACGTCACCGTCCTGGATGCGCCAACCAACGGAAATCCACGTTCGGTGCAGGACATTTTCGTACGGCCCGACGACGACCAGGGCCTGGCAGCGGGTCTGCCCACGGTCACTGTCACTGCCGGGAATGGGGCCGTGATCGACGTGCAGTCCATCGATAACGTCATCCCCGGCGCATACCAGATCCGCGTTCGTTTGGCGGCCGGCATTAACACGTTTACGGTCGCGTCCGGTCTCGCGTCGACGGCCGTTGTCATTCAATCGCCGTGACGGGCGGCGTTACTTCAGTCGAAAATTAACTTCAATCTTCGCCACTACGCGAACCGGCTTGCCGTTCTTCTCACTGGGCTTGAAACGCCATTGCTGGACTGCTGTCATCGCGCTTTGATCGAGGCCGCCATTCAGGCTACGCGTCACTTCGATATTCTGCGCGAAACCTTCCGTGTCGATCTCCAGCGAGAGTACTACGGCGCCTTCGATCTTCGCGTCGCGCGCCTCGTCGGTGTAAACGGGCTCGGTTTTGGACAAAACCGTGGGAGGCGTGACGCCTTCTTCACCAATGCGATAGACTTTTTCGTCGTTCTGGGCGGTGGCGATCTGGACCAAGCCGAACGCAATCAACCCAGCTCCTATTAAATATTTAGCTTTCCGCATTCCGCCTCCTTAGGCTGTGATTGCTATCGTACCGAGGTGTACCATATCGATCCCGCGATGTCGAGCCTCCGCAAGTTGCCGCGCACCTTCCGCGTTCGGCCCTATAATGTAGAAAGCCTCGAATGCAGGACCTCATAAAGAAGATGGAAGATGAGATCGCACTGCTCGAAAACGAACTGCGAATCCAACTCCCCAGAGAAATCGCCAAAGCCCGGGCGCATGGCGATTTGAGCGAAAATGCGGAGTATCATGCCGCTAAGGAACGGCAGGGCATGGTTAACGCCCGGCTGGGCCAGCTTCGCGCCCGCCTTCGCGAACTGTCCATGGTCGACTTCGATCGTATCCCGCGCGACCGCGTCGGGCTCGGTTCATCGGTTAAAGTACTCGATCTCACCAAAGAAGAAGAGATAACCTATAAGCTCGTAACCAGCGAACAGGCGGATGTCGCAAAGGGCCAAATTTCCACTACCTCGCCCATCGGCCGGGCGTTGCTCGGCAAGAAGGTGGGCGACACCGTCAAGGTCCTGATCCCTGGGGGCACGCGCGAAATGGAGATTTTGGAATTGACTACGATACATAATCTGAGCGATTCAACTTCGGGTTAGAATCGGAGGGGGGCCGTCCCATAAATGACATACACCCGCGCGATTGGAATCGCGTGCAACAAAGTAATCAGCCTGATAGTGCATGGCCTCGCCCTTTCTAAGATTCACCCCAATGTCCTCACCTTTCTCGGCCTGGTGATCAACATCGCCGCCGCCGTGCTGCTGGCCGCCGGTCGCTTTCGCGCGGCGGGCCTGGTGATTATCGGCGCCGGCCTGTTCGATATGGTGGACGGCCGAGTGGCCCGGGAGACCAACCAGGTAACGCGCTTCGGGGGATTCTTCGACTCCGTGCTGGATCGCTACTCTGATCTCGCTCTTCTCATGGGTTTATTGGTTTATTACGGAAATATCAGCCGCCCGTTCTACGTGGTACTGACCGCCATCGTCATGACCGGTTCCGTCATGGTCAGTTACACGCGAGCCCGCGCGGAGAATACCATTCCCAGTTGCAAGGTCGGTTTCATGGAGCGCCCCGAGCGCGTAGTGCTCTTCATTATCGGCGCGTTGTTTGATCGCATGGCTGCCGTCCTATGGGTAATCGCAGTACTATCCAATATAACTGTAATCCATCGTATGGTTTTCACTTACCAGGAAGCTAAGCGATTGGAAGAAGCCCAGCTACGCCCACCAGTAGTCCGCGAGCGATCCTCTTTGTAACACGCGTAATACTCCGACCAATAAGTTAGATTAAAGTGAAACAGACCTTGACGTCGTGGGTCAAATCATTGTATTTGTACTATGCGGCCCGCGCCCGCTTACTTAATGCCCTTCATCGGGGCGCTTGAGCCAGTCATCATCTTTTCAGGGATGGATGAAAAAAAGGAGAAAACATGAAATTGCTTCGAAGCTTGGGTGGTGCGCTTTCCATAGCATTAATCATGGGACTGCTGGCGGTTGCGGTCCCCGCCGGAGCGCAGACCCTTACCGCATTAACCATGGAGCAGGTGCTTAGCCTCAGTTCAGCTCAATCGAGTCTAACGTCGAACCTGCCCGCCAGCGTGCTGGCTTCAATCGCAGCCGGCACACTTGAGATTCATGACCAAACAAACTACAATGCGCAGGCGAATACGTTAACCTCGACGTTTTTCCTGGAGCCCGCGGGCACGACGCCTCCAGTAAATCTGGGCACGGTTCCAGGCAGTAGCATTCTCGCCATCGTGACACTGACGGCTGACAAGACCTATGTCACCAGTAGCGCAGTCCAATTCGTCGGTTTGATCTCTCAAAGCAACAATCCCCTGTTTGGAACGAAGAGTTACCTGGGCGTACCCGCGACTCTCTCGTTCGGGTACACAACCGACACTCCGCCCAAGATTCATGACGTGATTGAAACGGTCGCAGGCGTTGGCTCAGTCTATACGGCAACCGCTACCGGAACAGTGGCTATTACTCAGCCTGCTGGCGGCGGGGGTGGCGGTGGCGGCGGTAGTTCACCCATTAAGATCTTGGTCAACGGTCCCGGCGGAGCTAACAGCACGAATACGTTCGTAGTGACGGGAAACCAGATTACTCTGGATGCTTCGGGTTCGACATCCACTAACGCTGGAGCGTTGACTTACGCATGGGCGGTCGCGCAGGCCTCGCCGAGTGCGGTCATCACCTATCCAGGCGGCGCTAGCGCGACGCCACTTATCCAGCTTGTAGGTGGCAGACAGACTTACACCCTCACCCTCACCGTGACTGACGCGACCGGCGCCACCGCCACGGCCACTATTACCGTTAACTATATTTAGGACTCCGGATACGGCGCGTCCTAGCTTTTGACACCACCGGGCGGCTCGTCCTTTATGGCGGGCCGCCCACATTTCGCAGGTTTTGAGCTATTGGTTTATCCTTGAGATAGTGGTTCAGTTGAGATACTGTTTCGTTCTTACAGTAAGTGCTTTATTGAGCGGTTGGCTCTTCGCCGCTTCGCCCAACACCCACGCTCCGGTAATCGTCGAACTATTCACCGCCGAAGGCTGCTCGAGTTGTCCGCCCGCCGACCAGTTACTCGCGCGTCTGGAACAAGCTCAACCCGTACCGGAGGCCGAGATTATTGTCCTTGGAGAGCACGTCGATTACTGGAACCAGCTTGGCTGGCAGGATCGCTTTTCCGCTCATCTGTTCACCGAACGGCAGCAAGAGTACGCCTACACTTTCGGGATCGAAGACGTTTATACGCCGCAAATGGTGGTGAATGGGCAGGCGGGATTCAACGGCGCCGATGGCCCGCGTGCGCTTCAAGAGATTCGGCGCGCCGCCGCGGCGCCTCACTCCAATGTGTCGCTGTTGCGGAAAGATCCGTCCGATCTCGCGCTCACGGTCATCCATTTCCCGGCCGGAATCAAGAATGTGGAGATTCTTTTGGCGATCACGGAAGATTCCCTGGCGAGCGATGTCCGGCGAGGAGAAAATGTCGGGCGCCGGCTGACTCACACCGGCGTGGTCCGCAGCTTGGTTTCGGTGGCCCGCTTCGACGCCCGCAAATCACCGGAGTTCACGTCCGACCTGCCGCTGCACATCCTAGACGACTGGAACCGTGAAAATTTAAACGCCGTAGTGTTGGTTGAGGTTCGCGGGAGCCATCGGATCGTCGGCGCGGCGAAACTAAAGCTGTAAATTATCAAGCGCTTCGCCGGTCACGCGAAACAACGTCCAATCATCCAGGGGAATCGCTCCCAGCTTGCGATAGAAATCGATCGCCGGACGGTTCCAATCCAGCACGGCCCATTCCAACCGTCCACAATTGCGCTCCTTCGTCATCTTTGCAAGCTCGACGAGCAGCGCCTTCCCGATTCCCTTGCCGCGGTGCGCCGGCTCAACGAAAAGGTCTTCGAGATAAATCCCGGGCCGCCCGAGGAACGTTGAGAAGTTGTGAAAGTAGAGGGCAAATCCGGCCGGCTCGTTCGACAGATAGGCTATTAAGACTTCAGCCACTCGGCGCTCGCCGAATAGCGTCTCGCGCAGCAAGTCTTCGGTGGCGGCCACTTGGTGCGACAGCTTCTCGTATTCGGCCAACTTACGGATGAAACTCAAAATAATGGCGACGTCGCGCTCGGTGGCCGGCGCGATCCGAAGGCTGGGGACCGCATTTGCGCTCATTCTGCAATTGTCGCAAGTCGTTCGGTACGATAGTCCGTGGACCCCTATGGACATTCAAGGAAAAGTCGCGCTGGTTACCGGCGGAGCCTCGGGACTGGGCGCGGCTACCGTGAGGATGATCGTGGCCGCGGGCGGACGCGCCATCATTCTCGATCTCAACGAAAAACTGGGAAAGCACCTTGCGGCCGAGCTTGGTGAATCCGCCCATTACGCCCGCGCCGACGTAAGCGATCCGGCCGAGGTCGAGCAGGCCGTCAAGGGCGCTATGACCACTTTTGGCGCCCTGCACATCTGCGTCAACTGCGCCGGCATTGGCGATCCACAGCGCACCATCGGCAAGGAAGGACCGGCCGATCTCGCGCGTTTCGCGAAAGTGATTCGCGTGAACCTCATCGGCACTTTCAATGTCGCGCGGCTTGCGGCCTGGGTGATCGCCCCCAACGCCCCCAATCCCGATGGCGAGCGTGGCGTCATTATCAACACAGCGTCGGTTGCGGCCTTCGATGGGCAGATTGGCCAGGCCGCTTACTCAGCCTCGAAGGGCGGCATCGTGGGCATGACCTTGCCACTTGCGCGCGATCTTTCGAGCGTTGGCATTCGCGTCTGCACCATTGCGCCCGGCCTGTTTGATACACCGCTACTGGCCTCGCTGCCTGACGACGTCAAGACAGCCCTCGGAGCCATGGTGCCTTTTCCGAAACGGCTCGGCCGGCCGGCCGAATATGCCCTGCTGGCTCGCCAGATCATCGAGAATCCTATGTTGAACGGCGAGGTGATCCGGCTGGACGGGGCCATCCGCATGGCGCCTAAATAGTAATGGAGCGAGCTCTAACGCGACCGCGTACTAGACCCGCCGACCGTCCCGCGACTCTTCCGCACCTGAGCTGCGCTCTTAGCGTGTCGAGAAAGCGCCGCATGGGACGCCGCTCCTCGTCCTTCCTTCTTTAGAGCAGCCATGGTCGCGCGAGATCGTTTGGCGGATGGCTTCCGAAGGCTCCCGCTTTGGCCTCTCGCATAGTCGCGCTCGGCCCTGGTTCTGGTCTCCTTCGAGACACGTCCTTTTTTTGGAGGCGGCAGTTTCACCCCGGAGCGCCGCGCTTTCGAAAGGCCGATTGCAATGGCCTGCTGCGGCGAACGGGCGCCATGCTTGCCTTCCCGGATGTGGTCCATCTCTTCGCGTACAAACTCTCCAGCCTGCGTGCTGGGCGCCTTACCTTCGTGCGCATCCTCACGGGCTCGTTCGATCGTCTTTTTTTCAGGCATCATTACCTCCACTGCGAACTGGTATCCTGCGCCATCCGGAGGTGCTCCTCCAGCGTCGGCAAGGCCTTCGAGGCGAACTGCCGGGCATCCGGATCAGAGCGCTCTGCGACTCCCGCCGGAACTCCACTGCGTCCTCTCAGTGGTCCTGAACCATGGTGCGCATGTAGGCCTTATCGAACGCGTCGCCAGACAGGCGCGACAGACGGTCATAGAGGGCCTTGTTGGTGGCGTTCATCGAGTCGTGCAAGATGACCCCTTTCTTCGAGGCGACGTCCCTCAGTTCATCGTTGGCCTTACCGTGATCCTTAACCATTCGATCGCCGAAGTCTTTGACCGCTTTGTTCGATCCTCTATCCTTGGCTAGTTGCCCCAACTTAACCTCGGCCATCCCGCCTTCAGCCGCCTTCAGGACGAACATGCTGTCAGCGGGGGCAAGCTTCCCTTCGGCGTAAACTGCGATTCCGGAAACAGCCGCGCCTAATAAAAATATCAGTGCTTTATTTCGAATCGCGAATCCTCTTTCCTGGGAAACCAGGTCCCAATGGTTAGACCACGTTTCGCCCTGATTCTATCGGCGAAATCCCCGGGCTAACAGTGACACTTGGGCCGCTGTATGATGGAACCGGATGTTCAAAAAATATAGCCAGTTATTGCTGGTGATGGCCGCGGCGTTCGCGCAGAACTCCGACTTCTCCGGCGAGCGCGTTCGCGCCCATGTGAAATTCCTAGCCAGCGATTTGTTGGAAGGGCGTGGTGTTGGAACGCGCGGCGAGGCGCTGGCCACCGAGTATATCGCCACCCAGTTCGCGTTGATCGGCGCCAAGCCGGCGGGCGATCAGGGAACCTATTTCCAGCGAGTGCCGATGGTGGGCGCCACCACTGACCCCAGCGCGACGCTCTCCGCTGTTGCGTCCAACAAAACCGTCTCTTTTCGCTGGCTGGATGATTTTGTCGGCGTTAGCGAACTGCAACAACCCACCGACCAGTTTGAAGCTGACGCGATCTTCGTGGGCCACGGTATAGTGGCGCCCGAATTTCAGTGGGACGATTTCAAAGGCGTTGACGTGAAGGGCAAGGTGCTGGTGCTCTTCACCAATGAGCCGCCTTCCGAGGATCCGAAATTCTTCGGTGGGCGCGCGCTCACCTACTACGGCCGCTGGACCTACAAATACGAAGAGGCGGCGCGGCTGGGCGCCAAAGCGGTCCTCATCATTCACACCACGCCCACGGCTGGTTACGGCTACGATGTCGTGCGAAGCTCCTGGGGCAAGGAAGATCCACAGTTGAAGTTGCCCCCGGGCGACCCTGCCCTGGCGCTGGCCGGTTGGCTGACTCAAGAATCCGGCGAGAAGTTGTTTGCGATGGCCGGTAAGAATGTGGATGAACTGCTGAAAGCGGCGAACTCGCGCGATTTTCGGCCGATTCCTCTGGGCATCCGCATCCGCGCTAATATGCCCACCACGATTCGCCAGATCGAGTCGCGCAATGTAGTCGCGATGGTTCCCGGCAGCGATCCAAATCTCAAATCGCAGGCTGTGATTTTCACCGCGCACTGGGACCATCTGGGCATCGGACCGGCGGTGAACGGCGATTCGATTTATAACGGCGCAGTGGACAACGCCACCGGCTGCGGCATTCTGATCGAAATGGCGCGAGCCTGGCAAGGGCTCGAGCACAAGCCGCGCCGCTCGGCCATCTTTGCCGCAGTCACCGCCGAAGAGGCCGGCCTCCGGGGCTCGGAATACTACGCCGAGCATCCCGTCGTGCCGCTGGGCAAAACCGCGCTCGATCTCAATTTCGACGGCTTTTATCCCTTCGGACGGACGAAGGACGTTTCAGTCGGCGGCGCCGATCGTACCACTGTTTGGCCGGTAGTAGAGGAAGCGGCGCATCGGATGGAACTGATCATCAAGCCAGAAGCGCATCCGGAGCAGGGCCACTATTATCGTTCCGATCACTTTTCGCTCGCGCATGCCGGCGTCCCGGCGTTTTCCATCAGCCTGGGCACCGATTATTACGGCAAGCCACCCGGCTACGGCGAGAAGGTTTTTGAAGAATACAACGACAAGCATTACCATCAGCCGTCAGATGAATATCACGACGATTGGGATTTCGCGGGGATGGAAGAGGTCGCCCGCTTCGGTTTCTTAATCGGGACCACGGTCGCCAATCAGGATAAGCTGCCGACCTGGAAGCCGGGGGACGAGTTCTTGCCCGCGCGGGAGAAATCGTTCCGTTAGCTATTGCTCCACTCGCGCGATCTTGATGTAATCAAGCTGCGGAAATTGGCTCTGCAAATAATCGTTGCCCTGAAGCTGGATCAAGTCCTGCTGCGGAGTCTGGCCGTAACCCGAATACAGATTCTGCACCACCTCCATCCCCTCGGTTACTTTGCCGAACGGAGCAAAGCCCATCGCGTCCAGTGATATGTTATCGGCGAGATTGATGAAGAGCTGCGTGGTCCGCGTATCGGGGCCGCGCTTGGCGTAGGTAATGTAGCCGCGGCGATTGCTTTCCTTCACCGGATCGTCGGGAATAAAATTCTGATTCCATTGCCGGGAAACTTTCGGGTCTTTATTGATGCCCCATTGCACCACGAAGTTCGGTACCACTCGAAAGAAACGTGCCTCGTCATAGTAGCCGCTTTTCACAAGTTCGTAGAACCGGTCAACGCCGTTAGGCGCCCATTCGCGGTGAACCTCCAGGACGAACGGTCCCTTGCTGGTATCAAATCTAACCTTGAACTCCGCCGGAGCTGGCGGCGATTTCGAACAGGCGCAGAGCAATACGATGAAGATCAGGCCGGCCGCGCGTTTCACTTCGCATCCCGCCAGTTTTCGCCGACTCCGACGTCCACGATCAGCGGCACATCCAGCTTGTAAACATTCTCCATCTCCTGCTTCGCCAGTTCGGACACCTTCTTGGCTTCTCCCGGCGGCGCTTCGAACAGCAGCTCATCGTGCACCTGCAGCAGCATCTTGGTCTCCAGTTTTTCACGCCGCAGAATCTCATCGATGCGAATCATCGCCAGCTTGATCAGATCCGCCGCGGTCCCTTGCAGTGGCGTGTTGACGGCCGTGCGCTCGGCGAACGATCGCGCGTTGGGATTGCGGCTGTGCATGTCAGGAATTGGCCGCTTGCGCCCGAATAGCGTCGGGGCAAACCCGGTTTCACGCACCTTGGCGATCGTCTCCTGAATGAACTTTTTTACGCCGGCATGCAGATCGAAATAGGTCCGGATGTATTCCTCGGCCTCCTTGCGATCGATGCCGAGATTGGCCGCAAGCCCAAAAGGGGTCTGGCCGTAGACGATTCCAAAGTTCACCGCCTTCGCATTGCGCCGCATGTCGGATGTCACCATCAACGGAGGCACGCGGAACACTTCAGCGGCCGTGCGGGTGTGGATATCCTCGCCGTTGCGGAAGGCGGTCACCAGCACCGGATCGTGCGACATGTGCGCCAGCAGGCGCAGCTCGATCTGCGAATAGTCAGCGACCACCAGCTTCCAGCCCTCGCGCGGCACGAATGCGGAGCGAATCTCGCGGCCAAGCTCAGTGCGAATAGGGATGTTTTGCAGGTTTGGATTCGAGGACGACAACCGGCCCGTCGCGGCTCCTGCTTGATTGAACGTGGTATGTAATCGCCCGGTCTTGGGATCGATCAGCTCCGGCAGCGCGTCGATGTACGTCCCTTTCAGCTTGGTAAGCTGCCGGTATTCAAGCACCTTGCGCGCGATCTCATGCTCGGCCGCCAAGCCTTCCAGCACATCGGCCGCGGTCGAAATGGTTTTGCCTTTGCCGTATTTCACCGGTGCCGGCAGGTTCATTTCCTCAAATAAAATCTTGCCAAGCTGCACCGGAGAGTTGATATTGAACGGCTTGCCTGCCAGTTCGTAGATTTCAGCGGACAGCCGCTGGATTTCGGTTTCAAGTTGCCCGGACAGCGTTTTGAGCTGCACCGGATCGATTCGGATGCCAGTCTGCTCCATCCGCCCCAGTACTCCAGCCAGCGGCAAATCGATGGTCTCGTAAATCTCACGAAAACCCTGCTGGTCGATTTCGGGCGCCAGGCGTTCGGCCAGCGTGATCGCGAGGTCGGCATGTTGCTCTGCGGCAGCATGCAGCTTGCGATCGAGATACCGCTCGGCCAAAATCTCCGGCGAGCAGCCCGCCGGGTCCGCGCACAGCAGAAACGCGTACAGCATTACGTCGTGCTGGAAACCCTGAGCCTCGATCCCGTATTTCGCCAGCGCCAGTGTTAACGCCTTCACGTCGTGAGCCACCTTCGACCGCCCCAGATCTTCGAGGATCGGTTTCAGCACGTCCAGAAAATCGATCGACAGGGCGCGCGCCACGCCGGGCTCAAAAGATACGCCCAGCATAGTCAACGGCAAGTCGCCCTCTATCGACGATTGAAGCGCAAACGCGATTGGCTTGCCGGGATCGAGCTTGGCCAAGCTCCCGGCATACTGAACGGCTTCCTCGCGACCAGCGACAGTGGCGTAATCGCGCGTATGCGCATCTTCAGTGGGACCAAGCTCCTTAAGGAGGCTATAAAACTCCATCTCCTTGTAGATTTTCTTCAGCTCGGCCAGGTCGGGCTCGTGGGTCGCCAAGTCTTCCAAGGGGACTTCCACCGGCACGGTCGTGTCGATGGTCGCCAGACGCTTGCTCAGCAGGATCTGCTCGCGATTGTTCTGCAGGCTCTCGCGATAGGTCTTGCGCTCCACCTCGGCGGCATGTTCAATGGCCGCTTCCACCGATCCAAAGCGCTGGATCAAGTCTCGCGCGCCTTTTTCCCCGATCCCGGGCGCTCCGGGGATGTTGTCCACCGTGTCGCCCATCAGCGCCAGCAGATCGGCCACCTGGCCGGGTTTGACACCCATGAACTGCTCGGCCGTGGCGGGATCGTACCAAGTGTCCAGCTTGACCGGATTGTACATATGCACGCGGTCGTCTACCAGCTGCAGCATATCTTTATCGCTCGACACAATAACGACGTCGTAGTCTTCACTCGCGCGCCGGGCGATGGCGCCGATCACGTCGTCCGCTTCGAAACCTACGGTTTGGAGCACCGGGATGCGCATTGCGTCCAGCAGCCGGCGGATGTGGGGAATCTGGTCGCCCAAGTCGGGCGGCATCTCGGTTCGATTGGCTTTGTACCCGGCAAAGGCCTCTTCGCGGAAAGTCTTACCGGACTCGAAGATCGCGGCGATATACTCCGGATGGTAATCCGCGCGCAGCTTTCGGACCATGTTGTGGAAAATGTAAACCGCCTCGGTGGAAATGCCCGTGGTGGTGCGCATTGGCGGAGCCCCGCTGCGAGCGCGCGCATGATAGGCGCGAAAAATGAAACCAAAGCTGTCGATCAGGAACAGGCGTGGCCGATGGCGTGCCTGCGCGGCCGCCCCAGGAACTTTAGGCATCCACAGATCAGGATAGCGCGACGGGGCTGTCCCCGCGATGTTCGCGAAAACGAAGCCGGATTGACGTCATTCCGCCACAAAACGCAGTTCGAAGTGTTGCATTTTTGCCACAGTGACAACTTTACAAACCTTTGCGAATCAAAAGAGTAGCGAGAAGGGTTTGTCACTAGTACAATGGAGCCTTGGATCAAAACCAGAGATGGATCGGGCTGCCAGCCCGAGGAGGCGGCAGTGCGGTTTGAGACTACCATCCAGCGCCCAGTTGAAGCGAGCGGAGTTGGATTGCATAGCGGAGTTCCCGTTTCGATTCGAATCCTCCCCGCGCCTCCCTCCACTGGCATCGTGTTCCTGCGCACCGACCTGGACAATTTCCCGGTACCGGCCAGTTGGCGCTACGTCGCGCGCGTCAGCTACGCCACCAGCCTGATGCGGCAGGGCGTGCTCATCTCCACTACCGAGCATCTGCTGAGCGTGTTCTACAGCATGGGCGTCGACAACGCGTACGTCGAAATCGACAACCTCGAAGTGCCGATATTGGATGGCAGCGGACTGCCCTACGTTGAACTGCTGCGCGAGGCCGGCTTGAAGTCCTACCGCCGGCGCAAGCGTTTCCTGCACATCCGCCGGCCAGTGACCGTGGAAGCCGGTCCCAAGAGAATCTCGATCCTGCCGTCGGATCGGTTCCTGCTGACTTGCGATGTCTTTTACGAGCATCCGATGATAGGCCAGCAATCGCTCGACATGGAAGTGACACCGGAGCGCTATGCCGAAGAGATCGCGCCGGCACGCACCTTCGGTTTCTCCTATGAGCTCGACCAGATGCGCAACATGGGTTTGATTCGCGGCGCCGCGCTAGACAATGCCATCTGTTTTAACCGCGCGGGCGTGGAGAATCCGGATGGGCTGCGGTTCGTGGATGAATGCTGCCGGCACAAGGCTCTCGATCTGATCGGCGATCTAGCGTTAATCGGCAAGCCGCTGCTGGGCCATGTGATCGCGGAGCGCGCCGGCCACGCCATGCATACCGCCCTGGTGGCTCGCATCATGTCCGATCCTTCGCTATACGAGATTCTGAGTTTCGATCAACTGGCCACGCGTGTGGCCCATGCTCTGGTCTCTTAAGCTAGAGGTTTGCTAACCCTCCCGAATCTTTTCACGCTCGCTCGTCTGATTTTGGCGCCTTTCGTAGTACTGGCGATCTTGAATGCGCACTACGGGCGTGCGATTGTACTGTTCTTCGCCGCCGGAATTACGGACGTGATCGATGGGCTTCTGGCGCGGCGCCTCGGCGAATCGACGCCCGCGGGCGCGTACTTCGATCCGGTGGCCGACAAGATCCTGCTCAGCGCGATCTATATCGCATTAGGCGTCGTGCGCGCGATCCCCTGGTGGATGGTCGCGCTGGTATTCGCCAGGGACATACTGATTCTGGCTATGGCCGCCTACGGTCTTCTCTTTACCTCAGTCCGGAGATTCCCTCCATCGGTGTGGGGCAAGATCAGCACCTTTTTACAAATCGGCGCGGCGCTGGTGGTGATGGGCGCGCGCGATGGCATTCCGGCGCCGGTAGATCTGGCGCTTTGGCTGATGGTCGCCGGCACGGCGTGGAGCGGTGTCCATTATGTATGGCAGGGGATTCATATTCTGAGGACCGCGCCGGTTTGATGGCATAGGGGATAGAGCGCTTCAAAAGTGCACCCCCCTCCCCTGGCATTTCGGCTAGGAGATTGAGCGCGCGGGCACGGGCGTGGTCTTTGTTTTTTGAGGGGTGGTAAATGGCCCGCGCGGGCTACTTGGTCCATATGCCGAGAATGTTCGTCAGCTCGCTATGGGAGCGAGGAACCGCGTTTTTCGCAACCTCAGAATCTGCCGAATCAGGAGCCCTGCGTATAACAAAAGGGGTACAGCCGTTACGTAATTGACCAACGAATCGAACCAAGTGAAGCGGTATTTTGAATAGACGTTGCTGACTCGGTCTAGCCGAAGTTGGATCTTCAGTCTCGACGCGACTTCACGGAGAGCATCATGCGTTCCGAAATCGGTGCGTTTTCCTGTCCGGGCATCTATTAGAAAGTAAGAATCGACCGAATTGGCTGGGAGATGCCACGTTGTGTCGGAACCACCAAGCAGGTATGGACCGACCACTTGCAGCAAACGCACTCCGCTGGGTGCATCCGGCTGAGACGCTACACTACCGCGCACGAGCTGGGTCTCGGGATTGTAGAGAAAAGCGCGGTCGGGTTCATCGATCATATCTAAGGCGTAGCCGTTAGGAAGAGGGCACTTCCACTGATCCCCTATACCGGCATCACGCTGAAAGAACCGTTCATTAATTTTCCATTGAAAAACGATGAGCACTTCGAACCAGAATAGGCTTGCAAACGGAAACGCGGCAGCGGCGATAATCAGCTTTTTACGTCCTTTGGGAACTCGGTCAAGTGCGGCCGCAGTGCCCATGCCGAATACCCCAGCTCCAATCGCAGCTAGTCCCAATCCTCCGATAGTCCCGATTAGGAGAACGCCCTCTGGTCCCATCATGCTGGACTCAGATTATCATGACCTTCGCAGCATGAGACTGCATGATTTACCTTAGAAGTGCCAAAGACGTCCACCGCCCGCGAACGTTTCCTCGAAGTTCCCGAAGATACGAGCTGCCGTTGCGCCGCCGGGCCGTAGGGTCGTATCATGTTGCCACCAGACTGCCGGGCGCGGTGTAGGGCCGCGTTGCCCTGGAAAAAAGAATTAGATTGAGCGCGCGCGGGCTCGGTGGCTTTTTTGCTTTGCCTTTTTCAGCGCGTGGGCGCTGTTGGTTCTTTCTTTCACCTGCGTCTGGCGTGGGCTGGGGGCGGGTCGGGCGAATTCCGGCGTGGGGAATGGGATGAAGGTCGGCCTTATTACTTGTAGAAAGTGGGCCCCCCCTGGACGAATGCGGCAGCGCTAGACGCGCTTTGATCTCGTCGAAGGCCGACGTATTCAAAGCGGTGCTCGCCGCGATTCTTGATAAGGCGAGAGCTTTTGATTTGACTTCTGGGTCAGGTCGGGACTTCCCGCCCCAGCGACAACAACCGGGACGATCAACCCCGGCCGGAGCGCCCGTTACCGATCTGCTCTGAACCCCTTAGCCGGTTTCTCCGGCCTTGTCAACGTCACTGTTTCAGATCTGCCTCCAAACGCGACGGGCACCTTCTCAATCCCATCCTTGATCGGCGGGGGCTGGACCGACCTAACCGTCACGACGGCAAGTAATACACCGCTCGGAACCTACATGTTGAACGTAATAGGAATCAGTGGCAGCCTCTCGCATTCGTTTCCAGTATCGATCACGGTGACTGGCCAAAACTAAGTCTCGGAGGTAGAGACGAGTGTCTGCGTCTGGTTACAATTCATTTCGTTACGCTTATCGATGAACTACCTTAGGCCCGCCTCGCCGAAACGTTCGCGATGATCGCAACCACTCGCACCAGGGGGCGCATTTCGAAAGCGCCGCCGGGGGGCACTTTCCAGGAAAAGCAAAACTAGGCTGAGAGCACAAATCCCATCACGCGGCTGAGAGCCCGAGGCTTGAACAGTCGAAGCCCTGAACGTGCTTGAAAAGTGCGTGGATTCGTTTGAACATTGGCTCACTTCGATGAACGGCTCCGCACGACGTGGAGAACTATTCCACCGAAGGAAAGCAGTAATCCGACAGGGAGTGTGACCTCTGCGATGAAAGCTAAGCCAAGCGGAATGGGGTTTTCTGGGCCCGACGAAGAGTAGGTGATAAGCGATGCGAAAAGGACCAGGGCCAACATTCCGGCAGCAAGGAAGGTTAATCCGCAGCTAAGAATAATATTTCGTTTTCCAACTCGCAATTTCGTGGGAAACATCTGGCCGCTTATTAATGCTACCCCCTTCGCTTTCCCAATGCCGTTCGGCGCTATGACACGCGTAACAGCACTCAGGCCGTTATCAGGACGGCAGCTCGGAGTAGGACCAGGTTTTGCCGTAGGTCAACTCAGTTTCACATCTAGCGCGGGCGGAGGAGGGCACTTTCGACGCGACGCAAGGGAGGACCGGTTTCGAAGCGCAAGTGAGGAGGGGCACTTTCGAAAACAAGACAGCCTGCGAATCGCGCCCGCGCGAGTGATTAGCGTTTGAAAATCGCACAATCACGCCTCGCCATGTGTGACCGACCAGGGAGGGCATTTTCGGCGCCAGGGGAGGGGGTGCACTTTTGAAGCGCTCTATCCCCTATCCCCGCGCCGGTTTGACGTGCCGTTTTTACCGCGTTAGTCTGAAAGTGTGCCGTTGCCCATCAGCCGCTACCGAGTTTCCAGCTATTATCTGTGGGCCGGGCTGGTGGCAGTGGCGTTGGCCGCTTTTTCCGCCTGGTTCTCGTTGAGCCGTCCGGTTTGCTGGATCGCCACCTTCCTTTTCGTTGCCAGCGCCGTCCTGGTGCTTTACCTTGCGACGCGCCCACCCATTGAGATCTACGACACTCACGTGAAGATCGGGCTGGCGGCGATTCCCTGGAGACACATCCGCCGCTTGGATCGAAGCTCGAGCATGCCGCTGATGGTTCGGTTGACGCTCTCCGACAAGACCCACATCCTGGTGATGTACCCGGGAGATCAGAATTCCGCCAGCGGCCTGTTGCAGGATCTGCGGCGCTATGCCCGCGAAGCGCTTATCGACGGCGTGCCCTACCGTCAGTTCTGGGGCGAATCCACGCCCGCGACTGTTGCGAAAAAGCAGTTGCCGGCTCCGCGCTCCCCGCTCCTGCTGCCCGACGACGAAGCGGAAGTGGAACGCATGTTCCAGCGGCTGAAGTCGATGGGACACCTGGAAGAAAAGACCTCGTCCGAGGACAAGTAGCTTCGGGGTGAAGGTCCGTTTCCGATGGTTACTGTTGGGCGCCGTCGTGGCCGTTCTCCTGCTCGTCACTCGCGTTTACTGGCTTAGCGCTTTGGGCGGATACCTGATCCACGATCAAGCTCCAGCGCCCGCCGACATGGTCGTCGTTCTGGCGGGGGATTATTTTGGAAACCGGATTCTCACCGCGGCCGAGCTGGTGCGCCGTGGACTGGCTCCTAAGGCGCTAATCAGCGGTCCGGGTGATGTATATGGCCAGCATGAGTCGGACTTGGCGATTGCATTCGCCGTGCGGCATGGCTTCCCCGAATCCTACTTCGTGCCTTTTCCAAACGAGGCAAGATCTACCGCCGCGGAAGCAGATGTGGTGATTCCCGAACTGCGAAAGTTGCACGCTCACCGGATCGAGATCGTGACCAGCAATTTCCACACCCGCCGGGCCGGGAACATTTATCGATCGCGGGCTGGCGACTTGGAATTCCACGTGGTCGCCGTCCCTGATCCTTTCTTCAGCCGCGACGGATGGTGGAAGAACCGGGAAGGCCAGAAGACGTTTCTAGCGGAGTGGGAGAAGACCGTCGCGACGTGGTTTGGAATTTAAATGCGAACCATCATCAAAACTGCCGGACCGTATCTGTGGCGATATCGCCGCGGCCTGGCGCTCGGAATGGGCGCGCTCATCCTCAAGGACCTTCTGGCGGCCGCGCTCCCGCTAGTCATCCGGAGCGGCGTGGATTCGCTTACTCGCGGCTTTCGCATCCAATTGGTTTTCCAGTTCGCGGCACTTTTGGTAGCCCTCTCGCTCATCAAAGGCATCTTCCAATACTGGATGCGCGTCATCCTGATCGGCATCTCGCGTGACGTCGAGTATGATCTCCGCAACGATCTTTTCTCGCATCTCGTGAAACTCTCTTCCGATTTCTACGCGCGATTCCGTACCGGCGACATCATGGCGCGCTCCACCAACGATCTGAATGCCGTGCGCATGATGCTCGGCCCGGGCATCATGTACTGGACCGAAACCATGTTCACCGCAGTGTTGACGATCGCGGTGATGCTTTCGGTGGATTGGAAGCTGACGCTGATCTCGCTGATTCCCGCTCCGGTCGTAAGTGTGGTCGTGATTCTATTCGGACAGCGCATTCATCATCGCTTCGAAATCATCCAGAAGATGTTTTCCGACATCAGCAGCCGTGTGCAGGAGAACCTGTCCGGCGTGCGAGTGATCCGCGCTTATGCCCAGGAAGACGCTGAGATGCGTAAATTCGAAACGCTGAATCTGGATTACATCGCCCAGAACATCCGTTTGGCGAGGCTTTCCGCGTTGTTCATGCCGCTGCTGCAGGCATTGGTCGGCGTTTCGTTTTTGATGGTGCTGCTGGCCGGCGGCTATCGATTGCTCCAGCACCGGATATCGCTCGGCAGTTTCGTCATGTTCAACACCTATACGGGCATGTTGGTTTGGCCCATGATCGCCTTGGGCTGGGTGGTGAATCTGATGCAAAGAGGGACTGCGTCCTGGAACCGCATTATGGAGCTGATGCAGGAGCAGCCCAGCATTGCAAAGCGAGAACCGGCCACCTCATCACCCCTTCCCCAGACCGCCGGCGCTCTCCGATTTGACAATGTCGAAGTGCGCTATCCAACCGGTGCTGCGCTGAAAAATGTGGACCTTGAAATTCCATCCGGTTCCACTGTCGCGATTGTGGGACATACCGGCAGCGGCAAGAGCACGCTGGTGAGCCTGATACCGCGGCTCCTCGATCCAACCCGAGGCGCGGTATATCTGGACGGCGTTAACCTGAAAAATCTCGATCCGGAATGGCTGCGCCGCCAGATCGGATTCGTTCCGCAAGAGACCTTCCTGTTCAGCGCTACGCTGGCTGAGAACATCGCCTGGGGCGTGGAGCAAGCCACGGAAGCAGACGTCGCTCGCGCAGCCGAGCTGGCTGGCCTCGGGCCCGACATCACAAGTTTTCCGGCCGGCTACCAGACCATGATCGGCGAGCGCGGCCTCACGCTTTCGGGCGGCCAGAAGCAGCGCGTCGCTATCGCGCGCGCCATACTGCGCGATCCCCGCATCCTGATTCTGGATGACGCGCTTTCGAGCGTCGACACCCTCACCGAAGAGCGCATCCTCACGGGACTGGCCGGCGTCATGCGCGGCCGCACCACCATTTTGATTTCGCATCGCGTGTCTACTGTTCAGACCGCGGGCCGGATCTTCGTAATCGAGCATGGCCAGATCGCCGAACAGGGCACTCATGCCGAGTTGATCACCAACGGCGGCTACTACGCCGATCTCTATCAAAAACAGTTGCTGGAAGAGGAGCTGGAGGCGATTTGACCTGGAACATCGTCCCCGCCAGTGACGTATCATTAGCCAGGTGAACTATGCGTAGGACTTTCTTGTTGGCATGCTCCCTGACCCTGGCATTTTCGGGCGTCTCTCTGGCCGATGACTGGTCCAAGACCTTCCCCATCTCTGGCAAGCCCGAGCTGCGCGTTAACACCAACGATGGCTCCGTCACGATTCGAACCTGGGATCGCAAGGAGATCGAGGCACGCGTTACCACCGTGCACTGGAGAATTCCGTCGGACGTTCAGGTGATCGATCACCAGACCGGCGATCATGTGGACCTCGAAGTACGCATGCCCCATCACATGTTTTCGCTGAACTTCGGCCAGCGCACCGCCATCCAGGTTGAGCTGCGCGTACCGCGTGAGCTTCAGTCCGACATTCGCACCGGCGACGGCAGCATCTTAGCGGAGAATCTCAAAGGTGAGACCCGTTTATCCACCGGCGATGGACGCATTGAGGCCACATCGCTGGACGGAACGCTGGACGCTCAAACCGGCGACGGCAGGATCATCATACGCGGCCGATTCGATATGCTCAATCTGCACACTGGAGACGGTAGCATCGAAGCGGAAATCAACAACGGCTCGCGGATAACCTCCGAATGGAATGTCCGCACCGGCGACGGCCACGTTACCCTGCGCCTGCCGGCTACTCTCTCCGCCAACCTGGAGGTCCACACCGGCGATGGGCATATCCAATCCGATCTTCCCGTTACCGTGTCAGGTTCTCGAAATGAGCACGAGTTGCGAGGCAAGCTCAATGCCGGTGGGCCGCCGCTGATCGTGCGCACCAACGACGGATCGATTCGCTTGGAGAAGATGTAGCGCGGCGCAGCTTAGTGTTTGATTACTCGCGCCGCGATCCGCCCTCTCGCCAACTTGACATCGATTTCGGATCCCACCGGCGCGTCCGCGGGCTCTTTCACGATGTTTCCCGCTGCATCGGTCACCAGCGCATAGCCACGCTCCAGGATCTTGAGCGGGCTAAGCTGGGTCAAATGCGCGATTAAAGGATCGAGCCGTCCGTGCGCTCGCGTGAGCCGCATCCGGGCCAGTTGCAATATCGCCGTCTCCGACGCTTCCAATCTGCGCCGTGCCGCGGCAATGCGCAATCGCAGATCCAGGCTCCGCAAACGGACGATCAACTGCTCCAGCCGTTGCCGGCGTGTTGCCCCTGTCGCTCCGGTGCGCTCCCGCAGACGATATTCCAATTCATCGACGCGTTGCTGCAGCCGCCCAATGCCTCGATGCAGGACCGACGTCGCGCGTTCCACGCCCTGCTGTTGCAAGCGCTGGGCCGCCATCGCCAGCCGGTACCGTACCGACTGCAGCAGCTTGTGATCGAAGACATCCAGTTGATCGAATAATTGCTCGCGGGTTCCGATCACCAGTTCGGCCGCGGCCGAAGGAGTGGGCGCACGGAGATCCGCGACGAAATCGGCGATGGTGAAATCGGTTTCGTGGCCGACCGCGGAGATCACCGGCACGCTGCTGGCGACAATCGCCCGGGCAACCGCTTCCTCGTTGAAGGTCCACAAATCCTCGAGCGACCCTCCTCCGCGCGCCAGGATCACCACGTCCGGCCACCCGGAGCCGCTGAAATATTCGATCGCCCGCAGCACCGCCTCGATCGATCCTTCTCCTTGCACCGTGGCCGGATAAAGCCGGATATGCAGTCCCGGGAATCGCCGCGAAAGAATCTGGGTGATGTCGCGGATCACGGCTCCCGATGGCGACGTTACGATTCCGATGCGCCGCGGCAGCCTGGGTATCGGGCGCTTGCGAGAGGACTCGAACAGGCCTTCCGCCGCCAGCTTCTTTTTGAGCTGCTCGAAAGCGAATTGCAGAACGCCGTGACCCTGCGGCTCCAGCAACTCCACTTGTAGCTGATATTCGCCGCGAGTCTCATAAACGTCGATGCGGCCGCGCGCCAGCACCGCGATGCCGTCCTGCGGTTTGAACTTCAAGTATCTAAGCGACGCGCGAAAACACACGCAGCGCAACTGAGCATCGTGATCCTTCAAGGTGAAATAGCAGTGGCCGCTGGAGGCAATCTTCGAACCGGAAATCTCGCCGGCCACCCAGATATCGTTGAACTCATCTCCGAGGAGTCCGCGAATGGCCGCGTTCAATTCGGCCACGGTGTAGGTCTTGCGCGTGGGACCCCACGCCAGCGCCATTTGCTCCATCACATGCTCATGGTAAACCGGGATGCCCGCGCCTCGCCAACTACCCCCCGCCGAAATGTTGAAATGAGAGCTTATGGTCAAAAACTTCATGGATCTCTCGGACCGCGTGGCAGTTGTGATCGGCGGCACTTCCGGGCTTGGCCGCACCATCGCATTGGGACTGGCCGAAGCGGGCGCCGACGTGGTCTCTTCCGGCCGCCGGCAGGAGCTGGTGGAGGAAGTCAGCGCGCGCATTCGGGCCCTCGGACGTGACACTGTGAGTCTGAGCGTAAATGTGGCGGACCGCAAATCGATCGATGCCCTGCGCGATGCCGTGGTCGAGCGATTCGGCCGGGTGGATGTGCTGGTGAACGCCGCCGGAAAAATCAAGAGGACGCCCACCAAGGGCCTGTCCGAACAGGAATGGAACGATATTCTGGACACTAATCTGACCGGCATGCTGCGCTGCTGCCAATCGTTTTACGAGCCATTGCTAGCCGGCCAGCGCGGGCGCATCATCAACATCGCCTCGCTGAATTCATTCGTGGCTCTCAACGAAGTGGCCGCCTATGCCGCGTCGAAATCCGGCGTCTTATCGCTGACTCGCAGCTTGGCGGTGGAGTGGTCGAAACTGGGGATCAATGTCAACGCGATCGCGCCCGGTGTCTTCCGCACCGAACTCAACGCCGCGCTGCTCGATAGTACCGAACGTGGCCGCGAGCTCCTTTTACGGACGCCCATTCGCCGCTTCGGGAATGCCGAGGAGCTGATAGGCGCCGCGGTGCTGCTGGCGTCCGACGCCGCTAGCTTCATTACCGGCCAATGCATCACGGTTGACGGCGGATTTCTGGCGTCCGGCGTGAATAGCTGAATTTGTGGGAACATCTTATAAAGATCAGAAGGAGGTGGAACATGCCTGCCGCGTGGCAGAACGATCTCACTCCCATTGGTCCAGCAGATTGGAATTACGATTTCGCGGCCCACTTGCTGGAGCGGGCCGGATTCGGCGGAACGCCCGATGAGATTGCCAATCTCGCCAAACTGACGCCGGCGCGAGCGGTCGCCCGATTGGTTCGCTTCGAGGGAACAGACGCGAGCGATCTGCCTCCGTTCGATCATTCCGGAGTCCACGATCCAGGTCTCGAACCGTTTCCGCCCAGCCGTCCGGCCGTCACGGATATGGCCAAGGAAAAAGGCGAAGCACTCGGCATCAAAGTGAAACCTGCCGGCAACCGCCGTCTTCAGCCGATTGTGGACGAGTTCTTCTACTGGCTTCGCGCCAGCGCGCTCGAAACCAATCGCGTCGCGTATTGGTGGGCCAATCGCATGGTTGGCAGCCCGCGCCCGCTGCAAGAAAAGATGGCATTGTTGTGGCATGGCCATTTCGCCTCCAACGAAGCGAAAGTGCGCGATTACCGCAAGCTGCTCGGCCAGTTGGAACTCTTCCAAAAGCAAGGAACAGGCAATTTCAGAAATCTCACCGTAGCGGTGGCTCAGGATCCGGCAATGCTGACGTTCCTGGACGCGGGCGTGAACGTCAAAGGCGCGTCCAACGAAAACTTCGCCCGCGAAATTATGGAATTGTTCACCATGGGCGTCGGCCACTACACGGAAAAGGATATCCGCGAGGCCGCGCGCGCCTTCACCGGCTGGAACTACGTGGATCTGAAATTCGTCGTGAACAAAGACCAGCACGACGACGGCGAAAAAACTTTTCTCGGTAAGACCGGCCATTTCAACGGCGTCGACGTGATCAACATCATCATGGAGCAGCCCGCTACCGCGGACTTTATCGCCGGCAAGATCTACCGCTTCTTCGTCCGCCAGCAAGTGACGCCCGAGCTTCAGAAACAGCTCGGCATGGTGCTGCGCGACGGCAATTACGAAATCAAGCCGCTGCTCGAAAAAATCTTCCTCTCGCGCGATTTCTACAGCCCCGCTTCGGTCGGCACGCAAATCAAGAGTCCCGTGGAACTCGCGATCAGCACTTACCGCAAGCTCGGACAAAAGAGCGTTCCGGGCGTTCCGGATTTCAATCAGGCGACCGGCGCGCTGGGCCAGCAGCTATTCTCGCCGCCAACCGTGGCGGGCTGGGCCGGAGGACAAAGCTGGATCACGCCGGGGCTCCTGCTCGAGCGCGGCAATTTTGCCCGTGACGTGCTGTTTCCCGACATCAGCTTCCTTCCTCCCGATCGCTTCACCGGGGGTGGAGAGATTCGCCGGGTCGCCGAACGTGTCCGGCAAGGAATGGACATTTCGACTGCAACCATGGACGATGCCAAGACGGGCGTCCGCGCGGAGTCGAACCTGAACGCCGACCGCGACGAAGATTTCAACACCCGCTACGGCAGCTTCCGAGGCTCGCAGATGGCGGTCGAAAGAGTAAAGCCCATACCGCGCGACACCGCTCAAATACGCCTCGCCAAAATGGTTATGAGCGCGGATTTGAAGAACACAACGCAGGTCGTCGACTACATGGTGCAGCGGTTCATGCGCGTCCCACCTAGCGATGGCGCCCGCCGGAAGCTGATCGCCTTCCTCGATAAAGAATTGGGCACGCCGGACGTTTCTGTCGCCAAAACGTACATGGAGGAGCCGTTGCGGTTGCTGCTCCATCTCATCATGAGCCAGCCGGAGTATCAGTTGAGTTGAGGTGATCCATGAAGAAAAATCACTTTTCATTTTCCAAGGCCAGCCGTCGGGACCTTCTGCGTGCCGCCATGTACGGCGTAGGTGTAAGCGCCTCGGCTGTTCCCATGCCGATGTTCGCGCAAGCGGCCGCCGCCCTTACCGCGCAGGGAAAACGCGATGGAAAAATACTCGTAGTGCTGGAACTGTCCGGCGGCAACGACGGGCTCAACACGCTGGTACCTTACGGAGACGACGCTTACTACCGGCTTCGGCCGAACCTCGGCATTCCACGCAATGAGGTTCGCAAAATCGACGACCATTTCGGTTTCAGCCACGGCATGGCCGGCTTCGAACGCCTCTATAAAAATGGCAAACTGGCCATAGTCCACGGCTGCGGATACGATAACCCATCGTTTTCGCACTTCACGTCCATGGCGTATTGGCATACCGCCGCGCCCAATAGCGGCGAGGAGTACGGCTGGGTCGGACGGGTCGCGGATGCGATCGCTCCCCAAGCGCCGCCAAATTTTCTGGTCAACATCGGCGTGCGCCAATCGCTGGCCGTTCGCAGCCAGAAGCATGTTCCCGTGGTCTTCGACGACCCCAACAAGTTTTCTCAGGAAAAGTTCTACGACGAGCGCGAGATTCTCGACTCCGTTTCCGACGACCGGCCGGCCGACAATCCCTCGCGTCGATTCCTTCTTGATACGGCCAGAAGCGCTAAGGACGCGTCAGTGCTGGTTCGTGAAGCATGGTCCAAGTATCATTCACCAGTGGATTATGGAATCACTGGCCTCGATCTGCCGAAGGTAGCTGCGCTGATTGAAGCGGGCATGCCCACGCGTCTCTACTACACCTCCTATCGCAACAACGCCTTTGACACGCACGTGTTTCAAGCCGATGTGCATAAGCGACTGCTGACCTACGCTTCCGATGCCGTTTCGGCGTTCTTGCTGGATCTCGAACGCATCGGACGCGCGGACGACGTGGTGGTGATGATCTTCTCTGAATTTGGACGGCGCGTTCCCGAGAACGTCAACCTCGGCACGGACCATGGCACGGCCAATCTCATGTTCGTGGTTGGAAATCAAGTGAAAGGCGGCCAACACGGCAAGGCCCCCAGCCTGACTCAATTGGATGCGGGAGACAATCTGATCCACACCACGGATTTTCGTCGAGTGTACGCGACCATGATCGCCGGCTGGCTGGGATACCGCGATACGCGGCCATTGCTCAATGGCGACTTCGAGCCGTTCGACCTCTTCCAGCAGCGCAAGGCTTGATCCACCAGGTTTTGATGCGGAATTTCCTCGCCGATCTGCGCTACGGCATTCGCCGTCTGCTGAAGAGTCCTGGATTCGCCCTGGTCGCGGTCGTCGCCTTAGGCCTCGGCATCGGAGCCAACACCGCGATTTTCAGCCTGGTGGATCGGGTGCTGATTCGGCCCATGCCATACGCCGATCCCGATCGCCTGGTCACGCTCTGGGAGGACGCGTCTTACATCAATTTTCCACGCAATACGCCCTCGGTGGCCAATTTCGAGGACTGGAAAAAGCAGAACCAGGTCTTTACCGGCTTGGCCGGCAGCCGCGATCGGGCCGGCAGCCTCACCGGCGACGGTCCGCCTGAAATGGTTTTGGGAGGCGCCGTCACAATCAATCTGTTTGAAGTCCTCGGCGTCCAGCCGATCCTCGGCCGCGCATTCACGGAAGACGATGATCGTCCCGGGGTAAACGTGATCATTCTGAGCTACGGCCTGTGGCAGTCGCGCTACGGAGCAGAGCCCGGTGTGATCGGCCGCAGCATCCTGATGAACGATGCCAAGACCACGATCATCGGCGTGATGCCGCCTGGCTTCACCTTGCCCAAGCGGAAAACTCAGTTTCTTTCGCCCGCGCAGTTCACACCCCAGATGCTGAATAACCGGAGACAGCATTTACTCGCCGTCATCGCGCGCCTCAAACCCGGAATCACGCTGGCGCGAGCGCAGTCCGACATGACTGCTATTGCGGGCCGTCTAGCTCAGCAATATCCCGAAACCAACCGGCAGCTCGGCGCAGTTGTGGTCCCTCTGAAGGATCAGATCGTGGGCAATACCGGAACGGCTTTGCTCGTTTTATTGGCCGCAGCCGGATGTGTGCTACTCATCGCCTGCGCCAATGTCGCCAATCTGCTGCTCGCCAAAGCGGCTGCGCGGGAGCGCGAGATGGCCATCCGGACAGCAATGGGAGCCGCGCGCGGCCGCCTGATCATCCAGATGATAACCGAGAGCGTTATGCTCGCCCTCGCCGGTGGTGTGCTGGGTCTTCTCTTAGCTCGATTGAGTATGCGCGTTTTAGTCGCGCTGATACCCACGGGACTGCCGGGCGCGTCTGAACTTTCGATAGACGGCCGGCTGCTCGCATTCACCTTGGGCATTTCATTGCTCACCGGTATCGTGTTCGGCATCGCGCCGGCGTTCGAAACTACAAGCCTTGAGGTCAGCGAGAAGCTCAAAGAAGGCGGCCGCGCAGGTGTGAGTGGCAAACGGCGCCGCTTCCGCGATGCTTTGGTCGTAGCCGAAGTTGCTCTGGCACTGATTCTGCTTGTTTCCGCAGGACTTTTACTCCAGACACTGCGGAACCTCCACGCCATCGACGCTGGATTCAACCCCGAAAATATCCTGACCATGAGTACGCGCTTGCCATCGCCGAAATATGCAGACCCATCGAAGCGCGTGGCATATTTTGAGGCGGTCGTTCAGAAGATCCGCGGATTGCCTGGTGTCGTCAGCGCCGGTTTCACTTCCAATCTACCGTTCACCAGCCAGGGATACACTGCTGACTTTTCAATCGAAGGCCGGCCCTTTGCGCCTGGAACCAGCCAGAACGCACTGTACCGCGAGGTCACCAAAGATTATTTGCAGGCGCTGCGAGTTCACTTGCTCGAAGGCCGCTTGTTCGGAAGCGATGACCGCGCCAACTCGCTGCCGGTGGTGATCATCAACGAAACTTTCAAGAAGCAGTTTTGGGCGAATGAGAGCCCGCTCGGCAAACGCGTCCAGACTTCGGGCGATAATACTCCCTATCAAACGATCGTCGGCGTAGTCGCGGATGTGCGCGAGCGTGGACTGGAATTGGACATGAAACCGGCCGTGTATCTTCCAGTCGTGCAGCTTCCGTTCGGCTGGAACAATCCACACCAGCTCGCCATTCGAACTGCAATGGATCCTCATGCGATCGCGAAAGCCGCTCGCGAAGCCATTTGGGCTGTCGATCGCGATCAGCCTATTGCCGACGTGCGCACCATGGACGATATAGTCGATCTCGAAGTGGCCAATCATAAGCAGCAGACGGCGCTGCTGGGCGTCTTTGCCGCGCTAGCTCTGGTGCTGGCATCGCTCGGGATCTATGGAGTGCTCTCTTACGCGGTCACACAGCGCACGCGCGAGATCGGAGTGCGAGTGGCCCTGGGGGCGAGCATCAGCGACGTGACGCGCATGGTGGTCGGGCATGGGATTGCCCTCACGATGCTCGGGATCGCGATCGGGACTGGCGTGGCGCTCGCGGTCACGCGATCGATGACCAAGCTGCTGGTGGGGGTGCAGGCCGCCGATCCAGCCATCTATGCCGCGGTGGCATTGCTGTTATCGATCGTGGCGCTAGTGGCGTGTTACGTGCCAGCCGCGCGGGCCGCGCGGGTCGATCCGATGGTTGCGCTGCGCGAAGAGTAAACCGCCAGTCATCATTCTCGTACGCCTTGACGTTGGCCGGCCCACCGCACCGCAATCCGGACGGAGAAGAAGTCTCCTGCCCGCATCTCCATGTTTATCGTGAAGGATATGCGGACGTTCCCAAATAAGGAAATGCGTGCCAGCTTCTAGGAGGTTGTTGAAAAAGTCTCTCGCAGGTCGGAGACCTGCGCCACGTGTAGAGCTAAGTCATTGACCTGGAGTTGTGGAGCAGGTCCCCGACCTGCCAATGTGAGCTCTTGAAAGACTTTTTCAGCAACCTCCTAGGAGCGTCGTTTGGAATGGCGAACGATGCAAAAGATTGGTTCCAGCGCAACAATGGTTATTTTCAAGGCCGAAGGCGGCGCGCGCAAAGCCCCAAGGTGGCGTTCTAACTTTCGAGCCGCGAGGACGGGCCAAAGCTCGCTCTGGTGTAGTTGATCCAGATCTCCGCGGCGATCAACTGGATTGTGAAGCCCAGCCAAAAAGCCGTGCCAAAGAAGTCATGAGGCGTTAGGTGCGTAATGCGGCCAGTGGCAAAGAACGCGCCCACGATGGGCCGGACCGTCGCTACTGCTATTCCAATAGCAAACGCCCGAATCATCCATTCCCGGTGCAGCGCAACGTTTCCACGACGGATATAAAGATACGCTCTGACCAAGGCGAATAGAAAAATGGCCGCAAATAACATCGTCGCGGCCGTCTCGTTGGCGCCGCCGATAGCCATCTGGGGGCTCATTACCAAAGCCGTACTTCCGATGATCGCGCCCGCGGCAAGCACTACGCGCCCCGTCCAACGGTGCAATGCAGGCCTGCGGCATCGCAGGGTCCGGACAAACTGAAACGGACCCAAGACTACGAAGAGCAGTCCGGGAATGATATGGAACATGGTCAATCTGGGATGGCGTGCAAAACCTGCATCCAGCTCCGCCGCTCCCGGAAAGCTTTCCTGCGCGGGCATGGGAGCGAGGAGATGCAAAGCTCGCCGCATCACGATCGTGACTCCGATCGCTACCAACAGGAGAGTGATCAGCCAGAGGAATTGTACAACTGCCCGCCTGGGCCTCATGACCGGACCAGTTTCCGCTGTCAGATCTCTCGCAACGCCTCCAGGGGATCGACACGAGTCGCCCAGCGCGCCGGCAGGTAACATGCCAACAGCGCGATCGCTACCAGCACCGATGCCGCGCCTGCAACGCTGATCGGATCGGTAGAGCTTATACCGTAAAGCATTCTGCTCAACAAGCGCCCAGTCACTAGCGCCGCAGCGAAGCCGATCAGCACGCCCGTCATTACCAACGACATGCCCTGCTTCAGAACCAGCTTGAGTACGCTGCTCCGCGCGGCGCCCAAGGCCATGCGCAACCCGATCTCACGTTTTCGCTGATTCACGGAATAGGCCATGATGCCGTACAAACCGACGCTAGCCAGCCCAAGCGCCAGTAGTCCGAAAACACTCAGAAGCGCCACGCCCATCTTGGCCTGAAACAGGCCGCCATCGACAATCTCACGCCCGGTTCGTATGTCGTTGGCCAGGACTTGCGGCCCTACGGAGCGTATCTCGCGCTGAACAGCTTGCAAGATCTTTCGAGGGTCTCCTTTGCTGCGAACGTACAACGTCATGAAATCCGAATAGCGCTGTTCTAGCGGCACATAAACGCACAGTTGGGGCGGCTCGGCCCAACTCGAATAATTGGCAGTTCTGGCAATCCCGACTATTTGCCGCATTTGTTTCTCGCCCGGCAGTTGGATGCGCTTACCTAGCGCGTCGCCGTCCGGCCAATAGTCGCGTGCCAGCTTCTCATTAACGATGGCTACAGGAGCCGAGGTCTCCTGGTCGATATCGGTGAACTCGCGTCCCCTGTCGATATCCACGCCCGCTGTCTCGAAATAATTGCGGTCCACCGTGTTCACGACAGTCGTAATCTGGTCCGCCTGCGACCGGTGTTGGTGGCCTTCCACCTCCAGACCTTTCGCGGCTCTATTCCAGAGCGGCAGGTTCGAAGCCCACGATACAGACTCGACGTCCCGAATTCCGGCAACACGCTCGCGGGCGTCCCGATAGAACGCTTTGGTTTGAGGCTTTCCGTATCCGGCCTGACCCGGATATGTCAAGAAGATGGCGAGATGCGCGGTCTGGAAGCCGGGGTCGATCTCGTACGCCCGTCCGATGCTTCGCAAGAACAAAGTTGCCGTCACCAGCAGGAGAAAGGAAAATGCGATCTGGCCCACCAGCAGAACATTTCCTACGGTGACCCTCCCCCGGCTTCTCCCGAAGATGCGACTTTCTTGCTTCAGTGTTTCCGCTACACTCGCTCCGGCAGCTTTGAAAGCCGGAATTGTACCAAATAGGAAACCCGTTGCCAAAGAGATGCACAGCGTAAAAACAAGCACGGTTGCATCCAGTTTCGGCGCGATGAAATTTGCGGCGGCCGGCAATGCACCGAACAAAAGACGGAGCCCGGCGTAGCCCATGAACAATCCCACCATGCCGCTGAGAGTCCCGAGCAGCACACTCTCGGTGAGAAGCTGACGCACTAGTCTTTGGCGGCTGGCTCCCATCGCCAGGCGAACCGCCATCTCGGATTGGCGCGCCGTTGAGCGTGCCAACAGCAGATTCGCCACATTCGAACAGGCAATCAACAAAACGATACCGACCACGATCAGGAGTCCGGTGCTGGCGAACAGAATCGGCGTGGATCCGCTGCTCGCGCTGGCGAAGAGGGCGTCGGGGATCGGCCGCACCGTCACCGTCTGGCCTTCATTCGTGGCACGATACTCGCGCGCCAGATCGGACGCGATTTTCGCCAGGTTGGCTTGCGCCTGAGCCTGATTGACTCCTGGCTTAAATCGTCCCACTCCCAGGAAAATCGCTTTACCGCGATCGCTCAATGCATCGTGCATCTCGTTGGGTAGCAACTGTTCCGCCATAGCGGCGGGTATCCATACATCCGGACCGAAAATCGCATTCACTCCAATGAACGTGGGCGGAGCGACTCCTATGACTGTAAAGACGACGTTATTGAGCCGCAGAGTCTTGCCGATGATATCTTCCGCACCACCGAAATGCGATTGCCAGGCTCCGAAGCTCAACACCGCAACGGCGTAAGCGCCTGGGATGCGGTCCTCTTCCGGCAGAAAGAAGCGCCCTCTAGCAGGGGTGAGACCCAACGTCGAAAAGTAATTGTCTGTCACGAGTTCGCAGAAAATCCGCTGGGCAGCGTCGCTGGTCTGCCAGGTCACGACGCGCGGAGATGTGTAACCCGCGAGCGACTTGAATACTTCATTTTTTGCCTGATAATCTTTGAAACCTGTGTACGAAATCGGCTGGGGCGGGCTCGACTTCGACGTGCTCCCCGATTCGCCCGTCCCAACCGAGGCCAACTCGCCCGAGTTCCGGACCGGCAGCGGGTTCAAAATCAGAGTGTTGATTACCGAGAAGACCGTAGTGTTCGCGCCAATACCCAAACCCAGTGTCAGCACCACGAACAGAACGAATATCGGGCTTTTCCCCATGGTGCGGGCTGCATAACGGAGATCTCTCCAAAGATCTTCCAGGAAATTGTCCCGGCGAACATCGCCGGCCGGCACCGCGTCGTGCTTCGGCATACGCTCGCTCCGTTCCAACCCCGCTCGCAGCGTGTAAATGTCGTCCAACTCCCCCAGCGTTTCCCGATATGCCTCGGCTTCGCTCGTTCCGCCGCTAAGCAATTCGCGATAATAATCTTCCAGGTGCTCGGCGAATTCCTCGCTGAGGGCCGACTCCTTGGCTGCCTTGAGACGCAATGGTTGAAGCCGTTCTCGAACCAGACTCTTCCAATCAGGCATGCTCAATTCCTGTTATCCGGCTGATGACGGCGACGAAATCCTTCCAGTTCTTCTGCTTGGCACGAAGCAGCTTCCTGCCTTGTGGGGTCAGGCTGTAATAGCGCCGCCGGCGTTGCTCCGCTTTCTCCACCCATCGCCCCTCGATCGACCCTTGCTCCTCCAAACGATGCAGCAATGGATAGAGTGAGGTAACGTGAAATCGCAAAGCTCCGCCGGATCGCAGGTGAATCAACTTTGAAATGTCGTACCCATGGCGAGGCTGATCCTCCAGCAACGACAACACTAGAAGCTCGGCGCTTCCTTTCTTCCATTCTGGATCTTGGGGGCGCAAAGCCATGTTGATCGACCTCTTCTCATGCCCATATTATTCTATCCCTTATATGGGCGTCAATCATATCTACGGGTGCCTCAGGCGCTTTGTTCCCGCCAAAACGAGGAAAAATCTTTTTGAAAAATACCCGGCCGGCACGTCGAGAATCCGTCCCCGGCTCCGACTAACTGATGAAAACGCACAAAGCGGTGCGAAAATCGAAAGGAGCAGAGGATATGAAATACATTTTGATGATGAACTGCCCGAGAACCGGCTATGACTCTTTTGCGTCCATGCCGAAGCAGGATATCCAGGCCCATATCGCGTTCATGCATAGTTTGAATAAGGCTCTCCGCGAATCCGGAGAGTTCGTGTCCGCCGAAGGCTTGGCCGACCCGAAGCAGGCCAAGCGGGTGCGAGCAGGGAAGGATGGCGAGCCAATCACCGATGGAGTGTTCCCGGAAGCCAAGGAATATCTGGCCGGCTACTGGATCATCGACGTGGATAGCCCGGAGCAAGCCTACAAGATCGCTGCCCGCGCATCGGCCGCCCCGGGGCCTGGTGGGGCTCCTATCAACATGCCGATTGAAGTGCGTCAGGTGATGAGTGGGCCGCCCGCGGAATTTTCGTGAGTTTGCTCGACTCCGCTACCGAGCTTTTGTTACGCGACCTTGCGCCGCAGGTGCTCGGCTCGATCATCCGCAGATTTCGTGATTTCGCCGTCGCCGAGGACGCCGTCCAGGAGGCATTGCTCGCGGCTGCTACGCAATGGCCGCGCGAAGGCGTTCCCGGCAACCCTCGCGCCTGGCTCATCCAGGTGGCCTCACGGCGAATGACCGATTACCTGCGTAGTGAGATGGCGCGTCGCCGCCGGGAGACTGCCGCGTCCGCGGAGCTCGAAAATGTGGCGCCCGCTCCAGACACCGCGCTAGAACCGGAACAGGATGACACCCTGGTCTTGCTATTTATGTGCTGTCATCCCGCCCTCACTTCGTCATCGGCGATCGCACTGACGCTGCGCGCTGTAGGGGGCTTGACGACGGCCGAAATCGCCAGCGCGTTCCTGGTTCCGGAAGCAACCATGGCGCAGCGCATCAGCCGTGCCAAACAAAGCATCAAGGCCTCCGGCATGCCATTCTCCCTGCCCACCGGCAGGTCGGGAAATCTGGAACAGACCCAACGGCTTCGTGCTGTCCTGCACGTGCTGTACTTGATCTTCAATGAAGGCTACACCAGCAGCGCCGGATCACACCTACAGCGCACCGAATTATCCGGTGAGGCGATCCGGCTGACGCGAGCGGTTCACAAGCTGCTTCCGGACGACGCCGAGGTCGCTGGATTGCTCGCGCTCATGCTGTTGACCGATGCGCGGCGTGCGGCACGAACCGGGTCGGACGGCGAGTTGATCCCGCTCACGAAACAGGATCGGACCCTTTGGAATTCCAACCAGATCACCGAAGGCATCGCGCTGCTCACCGCGACTCTATCCAAAGGCTCCATCGGCGCCTACCAGCTACAGGCCGCCATCGCCGCAGTGCATGATGAAGCGGCCCGAGCCGAAGATACCGACTGGCCGCAGATCCTGGCGCTCTATGATCTCCTAAAACGCATATCCGACAATCCCATGGTCATGCTCAATCACGCCATCGCCGCGGCCATGGTGCACGGCCCATCCGCTGGTCTGGAGCTGCTGGATGCGCTCGACGCCGATGGGCGTCTGACCGGCCATCATCGCCTGGATGCGGTTCGCGCCCATTTGCTGGAGCTGGCCGGCGACTATTCGCGCGCTATTGCGCACTACCAGACCGCCGCCGCCCGCGCGGCCAGTCTCCCGGAACGGAATTACCTCATTACCCAAGCCGCCCGGCTGCGAGAGAGCACAGGCTGAACAAACCAGCAACTAAAAGGTTGCGCTTTTCGTCGAACCCTGCTAATATGCAACCTGGAGGTTGTATATGAATCCTGGAGTTGCACCCAATTCTGGAGCCGCACCCAATATGGATCGTATCGAAAAAAGCATTATCCTCCGCGCGCCGCGAGCCCGCGTCTGGAAGGCCCTCGCGGATTCGGAGGCTTTCGGCCAATGGTTCGGCGTCAAGCTGAACGGGGCATTCGCTCCAGGGGCGCGCCTAAAAGGGCAGGTTTTACATAAAGGGTACGAGCACTGCCTTTTCGAGATCGCGATCGACCGAATGGAACCCGAACGGCTGCTTTCCTGGCGGTGGCACCCGCACGCCATCGATCCGACGAAAGATTACTCGGCGGAGCCCACCACACTGGTTGTCTTCGAGCTCAAGGAAGTCGCGGACGGCACATTGCTAACGGTGGTTGAATCAGGATTCGAAGGCATTCCGCTGGCTCGCCGGCCCGAAGCTTATCGAGGCAATGAGCAAGGTTGGGCCGCGCAGATGAAGGCGATCGAGAAGTATGTCGGCGAAACAGCTTAATGCCCGCGCGGGCAAACCCAGATCGACGAGCCGGGGGCTTGAAAAAACGGCTTTGATCTTTGCGGCATTGGGCGACGAGAATCGGCTGCGCCTGGTGGCCCGCTTATCTTCCGATGGACCGATGTCGATCGCCCGTCTCACCAAGGGCGGTTCCGTAACGCGCCAGGCGGTGACGAAACACCTCCAGGTGCTCGCGAACGTCGGCCTGGCGTGCAACTCGCGCCTGGGACGGGAGAGCGTCTGGGAGTTGGGGCCCAAGCCCCTCGACGCCGCTCGTCAGAGTCTCGACGCCATTTCAGCCCAGTGGGATGCGGCACTCGATCGCTTGCGAAAATTCGTGGAGGGATAACGAGCAGCGCCATCTCAATGGTGAGCTACACTGAACAAAGGAGATGGAACAATGTCAAACGATCCGAAAGATCCCAAGAACAATGACGACTCTTCGAGCGACCTTCACCGGCGCGACTTTGTAGCAATGTCCGTGGCTGCGGGCCTCGCCGCCGCAGGTTCCGCCTCAGGCGCGGGAATGGCCGTGGTAGAGCGCGAGGTCGAGATCAAAACGCCCGATGGCACTTGCGACGCCGCATTCATCCACCCCAAGAGCGGTTCCCATCCAGGCGTGCTCATCTGGCCCGACGCATTTGGATTGCGGCCTTCGATGCGCGAAATGGCCAAGCGCCTGGCCGCTGAAGGATATTCCGTCCTGGTCCCCAATCCTTTTTATCGCATGGGCAAAGCTCCTTTCTTCACGGATGCATCCACCGTCAACTTCCAGACCGACCGGGGTAAGATCCAGCCGCTGATGGACTCGGTGAATGCGTCCGGCAATCCGGAGAAAGATGCCGTAGCCTACATCGCCTTCCTGGACGCACAAAAAGAAGTAAACAAGTCGAAGAAGATCGGCACCCAGGGCTACTGCATGGGCGGACCGCTGGTGGTGAGGACGTGCGCGGCTGTTCCCAATCGCGTAGGCGCCGGAGCCTCGTTCCACGGCGGCGGATTGGTCACCGATAAGCCCGACAGTCCCCATCTTCTCGCGCCGAAAATCAAGGCTCACATGTATTTCGGTATCGCGTCGAATGACGACATGCGCCAGCCGGATGCGAAAGACAAGCTCAAGGAAGCTTTCGCCGCCGCGCACGTTCCCGCCGAGATAGAAGTGTATTCGGAATCGTTGCACGGCTGGTGCGTGCCGGACATGCCGGCTAACGCTGGCAAGCCGATTTACAACAAGCCGGATGCCGAGCGCGCCTGGGGCAAACTCGAGGGCTTGTACAAGACTTCGCTGGCCTGAAAGCGGAGGCGCTAACGTTCTTAGCTGTCCCCATACACTGGGATCGCCGCGCCGTGAACCACTTTGGCGTCGTCGCTGCACAGGAACAAGATGACGCGCGCGATCTCCTCGGGCTTCGGCCATTTGGCGAAGTCCGCCCCGGGCATGGCTTTCCGATTTGCTTCGGTATCGATGATGCTGGGCAGGATTGAGTTGACGCGCACCGTACTGCCCTTCAGATCGGCGGCGAGCGAATCCATCAAGGCGACCGCCGCGGCCTTCGAAGCCGCGTAAGCGCCGAGGCCCGCCGCGTGATCCAACGCAGCTTTGGACGCAACATTTACGATGGCGCCTTTACCCTGCCGGAGCATCGTCTTCACCACTGCGCGCGACAATATAAACCCGGAGCGAAGATTGAGTGCGAGCATCTGGTCAAGAACCTTCGTATCGATGTCCCACAACTTCATGCCGCCGGCGTAACCACCCACCGTATTCACCAGGACATCGAGCGTCTTACCTTGCGTACCGATTCCGCCGCCGATTCCTTGGACGAGTTTCTCCACCGCGGCTTCATCGGTCACGTCAACTTGCCGTCCCATGAGCCTGGAAGCATTTTCGCCGGCTTGGCTCTTCAGGTCCGCAAATTCCTGATCGTTTCGATAAGTGACGATCAACTCGGCGCCCTCCCGCAAGAAAGCGAGGCTGACGGCACGCCCCAATCCTCCCGTGCCGCCGGCCACCAACGCGACTTTCCCAGCGAATCTCATGGCTATTTGCTCGCGGCGTCTTTCAGGAAGGTGCCCTCGCGCAGTTCCGTGAAGGCCTGCTGAAGCTGCTGCTGCGTATTCATCACGATCGGTCCGTACCATGCCACCGGCTCTTCGAGCGGCTTTCCGGAAACTAGCAGGAACCGGATTCCATCTTCGCCCGCCTGCACTACCAGCTCATCACCCCGATCGAAGAGCACCAGTGAACGGTTCTCCGCCTGCGCGGGAGGCGTCGTGTCCGCCCAACTCACCGGTTCGGTGGGCACCGCCAGCGGTCCGGATGCATTGCAGAACTTACCGGCGCCGCCGAAGACATAGGCAAAGGCGTGGTGCGTGATTTCCACCGGAAGAGTTTTCCTGCGGCCGGGCGGCACCGTCACATCCAGATAAACCGGATCGGCGGCGATCCCATCCACCGGACCTTTCTTGCCCCAGAATGTCCCGCAAATGATCCGTACCTCTGTTCCGTCATCGTCCTTGATTGCGACGATATCCGGCGACTTCACCTCCTGGTAGCGCGGCGCAGTCATTTTGAGCGACGAAGGAAGGTTGGCCCACAACTGAAAGCCGTGCATCCGGCCGGCATGATCGCCCTTCGGCATCTCCTGATGGATGATTCCGCTGCCTGCAGTCATCCACTGCACGTCGCCGGCGGCAATGGCCCCGCTATTCCCCATACTGTCGCCGTGCTCCACGGTGCCGGCCAAAACGTACGTAATCGTTTCGATGCCACGGTGAGGGTGCCACGGAAACCCCGCCAGATAATCTTCTGGAACGTCATTGCGGAAGTCATCCAGCAGAAGAAACGGATCGAAGTCGGTGGTGTTCCCAAAGCCAAATGCACGGCGCAGATGCACTCCCGCGCCTTCAAGCGTGGGCTTCGAGGATATAACTCGTTTAATCGGCCTGAGAGACATTAGTGGTTCCTTTCCGCGCCACAGGCATCAGTGTATGATCCCCGGCGCCTCGTGTCCCGTCTTTTGAACATACTCTATGTACGATCCCGGATAAACCAGCGGACTTCTATCCTTGCCGCTGTCGCCGCCCAGCTCCAGCACTCGCGAGCCGAGCCCCCGCAGGAACGTGCGATCGTGCGACACGAAAATCATTGTGCCTTCGAAATCCTTCAGCGCCTCCACCAGCATTTCCTTGGTCGCTAAATCCAGGTGATTAGTAGGTTCGTCCAGCACCAGGAAATTGGGAGGATTATAAAGCATGCGCGCCATCGCAAGCCGCGATTTTTCGCCGCCCGACAGCGCCCCGATCCGCTTCTCTACATCGTCGCCCGAGAATTGGAACGCGCCGGCTAGCGTACGCAGTGAGCCGATGCCGTCCTGCGGGAAATCGCGCTGAAGTTGCTCAATGATGGTTAAATCCGGATCCAGAACGTCCAGCGCCTGCTGCGCGAAGTAGCCCATGGTCAGGCTCGCGCCCAGCGTCACGCTTCCAGCATCGGGCTCGCTCGCGCCGGCGATCATTTTGAGCAGAGTGGTCTTGCCTGCGCCGTTCCGTCCCATCACGGCCCAGCGTTCGCCCCGCCGGATGGTGAGATTGAATCCACGGTAGATGGTCTGCGATCCGTAGCTCTTGTGCAGGTCTTCGATAACCGCGACTTGATCGCCCGAGCGCGGCGGCACGCGGAACTCAAACCTCACCACCTGCCGTTTCCGGGGAAGCTCCACCTTTTCGATCTTATCCAGCGCCTTGATGCGGCTCTGCACTTGGGCGGCCTTGGCGGCGTGCGTCCGAAAGCGGTCGATAAAGCGCTGCTCTTTGGCCAGCATGGCCTGCTGCCGTGTGAAAGCCGCCTGCAGATTGGCATCCTGGATAGCACGTTCGCGCTCGTAGAAGTCGTAGTTGCCGGAGTAGGTGATGATCTCGCCCGCATTAATCTCGGCGATCCGCGAGACGATGCGGTTCATGAACTCGCGGTCGTGCGAAGTCATCAGCAGCGCCCCCGGGTAGGATTTGAGGAAATCCTCCAGCCAGATGATCGATTCGATGTCGAGGTGGTTGGTGGGCTCGTCCATCAGCAGCACGTCCGGACGGCCCAGCAGCACGCGGGCCAGAGCGACGCGCATCTTCCAGCCGCCGGACAGCGCCCCGACGTCGCCATCGATCTGGTCATCGCTGAACCCGAGCCCATGCAGCACCTCGCGGGCTTGCGCCTCGAGCGAGTATCCGCCGAGATGCTCGTACTCTTCCTGCACCTCGCCGAAGCGAGCGAGAATTCGGTCCATTTCGCTCGCGCGCGCTGGATCTTCGAGGCCCTTCTGCAAATCCTCCAGCTCGTGGTGCAGATCGCCAATCCGTCCGCTGCCTGCAATCGCCTCATCCAACACCGGCCGGCCGCTCATCTCCTCCACATCCTGGCGGAAATATCCGATGGTCAGTCTCTTCGGAACCGAGACTTCGCCGTCGTCGGGCTCTTCCTCCCCCACCACCATGCGAAAGAGCGTGGTCTTGCCGGAGCCGTTGGGGCCGACTAGTCCCACCTTCTCGCCGGGGTTCAACTGAAAGGAGGCGTCCACGAAGATGAGCTGCTTGCCGTACTGCTTGCTTATATTCGAGAAAGAAATCATCCGCCGCTAATACCAACGTAACAGAGCGGATCAAGCTCTTCCTCGCAGCCGGGCGATTTCCCGGCGATCGCGCTTCGATGGCTTGCCATCCCGCGTTGTTTCAGTACGCGGCATGGTCTTACGCTCGTCGGCCAGCTTGAGCCGCAACTCGCGGCTGGATTCTGTTTCGCGATACAGCTTCTGTGCCACCGGCGCCGGACCACGCATCTCGCTCAGCGCCAGGACCTCGATCTGGAACTCGCCGCTGGGGTTCTTCACTCGCAACAGATCGCCGACCCGTACCTCGCGCGCCGCCTTGGCCGGTTGTCCATTGGACTCGATCCTGCCGAGTTCGCAGGCCCGCCCGGCGAGCGAGCGCGTCTTGAAGAATCGTGCGGCCCAGAGCCACTTGTCCATTCGCACGCCAGTCATGATCCCATTCTCGTACCTCGATGGGTATCCAGCTGATGTTTTCGGCCGTTAGCGTTTCGCGGTGAGATCTAGCGCAAAAGAGGGATCATCCGAGGTGCCCGTAACCACAAATGGCACCACGGTGATCGATTTCTTCTTCAGGAACGGGTTCATCGCTTTTAACACCAGGGACTTGAAGCCGGACTTCGTATCCGCCAACTTTCCGCTGGTATGCAGGACGCCTCGCAGATTTAGTTTCTTATCGATCAGATCGAACGTGCCTTCCATTTCAGCCAGCGTCCCGGGCTCAGTGAACGAGGCCTTGGAAAGCTTCGCAATTCCTTCATTCGCCGAGATGTGGCCCTTGAGATTCGAAAGCACCATCGTCTTATCCGCTTCCTCTTGGTGCTTAGTCTCGCCGCGCGCGCTTTCTGCGAGCCGGTTTACCGGCTCCTGGATTTGAGGGTCCGTAAAGTGGCCACTGCCAATTCCGAATTCGCCATCCAGGCGCAGCCGTCTTAAGAATGCCTGTGGCCCGGGCGGCAACTCCACCCTCGTCCGCAACCGGACATTGCCAATTTGCGCGGGTTGGGCCGAGCCCGTGAAGAGGCGTAACAGGTCCTCGATGCGGCCTTGCGGGACATTCACGTTGAGCATAACGGTTTTTCCGTGCTGGCCCGCGTGGCCTTTTACGTCGCCCTCGGAAATCACGGTGGTTCTCCCGAAATGCGATTCTACGCGGGTGAGATGAGTGTCCCCGTTGGTTCCATCCACAACAGCCTGAAAGTTCGACGCCAAGCGCACCGGATGGCGGCTTCCGGAAACGGCGAAATCGGGTACGTCCACGTTCCCTGCGGCGTCGATATGGCCGAGCGTGCCGCTAAATTTCCCTTGGGAGGACAAAGTTCCTGCGATGCCTTCGAACACTCCGAGCTTGACGTGCTCATACGTGTACGATCCCGAAAGTTGTGTGCTGCCGGGATCGTCGTCGTTCCATGGACCGAACCGTCCGTCGGAACGGATCTCGCCCGGCGGCTCAGTGTTATTGAACCGGGCGTGGTACGTGACCGGGTCGTTTTCGGCCACGTGATCCAGGGTCAAATGGTCGATCTTCAGCATGAACCGGTCCTCCGCCGGATCTTTTGTCAGAAATTCCACCACGGCGTTGTCGGTAGTGATTTCGCCAATCGTCACAGTCTTGCCGGAGACGCTGTTGGTAAGCGGGAACGTTTCTTGCGTGGCACCAGGATTCTTCGGGGGCACCCGGATGTGCAATCCTTCCACTCGGACAAAATCTATCAGCTTTGTAGTTCTCAGCAGCCCGGTGTAACCGGTGCGAAGCGTCAACGTTTCTATTGTGATCAGCGGCGGCAGATCCTTGCGTTTCCGGTGGAGGAATTCGACTCCCTCGGCCACGCAGCCTGGCGGAAAATAGGTGCCTCGGAATTTGCGCACCTGCACTTGCCTGGCGAACCGATCCTGTAGCGTCTTTGTAACAGCCGTTTGGGTGAACGGCCAGTTCAAGGCGAGCAGAATCGCTGCCACGACTACGCCAATCGCCACGATAGCCGCGCTCACTAAGATCCAGCGCCGGGCGCTAATCCCCGTTGACCCAGTCGCGGTACTCATTTCATGAACTTCATCAAATGATAATCAGGGCAGCCCGATCCCTGGGCTCTTGCAGGTGTGATGCGGGCCCGGAGTTAGTGTTACATTTCGTTTGCCACTAAGCGCTCCGCCGCAACGCCGTTAATGCGCCTTCGCCTTCACCGCCTCCCGGCAGCGGTCATTGGTGAAGATGTCGCGCGAGTAGCTCTCAGTGAGCCTTACTTGTTTTCCGTCCGGGCGTGTAACCCAGATGTGCTTTTCGTCGAAGCTTATGGGCACAGTCTCGCCGGGCGCGGTCCAGACAGTCCATCCGTGGTGGACCTTCGTCAAGTAGTTCTTCGACCCGTCCGTCCAGTTGAGTACGCGGGTCCTTTGATAGGCGACCAGGACCTGATTGTCCACCGCAAAGCAATAATAATAGTCGCCCGTTCCGAAGAAGCAATTCGTGCAGGGCAGTTCAGCGCGATCGAGCAATTGCGCTTGTGCCTGCTGCCGTTCGGCCGCCCCTCCGAAACAGGCGGGCACGGCAAGCGAGGCAGCTAGACAAACGGACATCCGGACAAGCGAGCGGGCAGAAGAATACCATGTCATCGTTCCAATGGTAACCTGTTGCGGCGCGACAAATATTTGGCGAGCTACCGAGGCTCGCGGCTAGTGCGACCGAGCCCTTAGTAGGGCATCGCGCGGCTGGTGACCTTACGCCCGGCCGCCGCTGTTTGCTCGCCGGATCCGATCATGAAACCCGCCTTGATGTCCTCGGCCGTGTGATTGGGTGTGATCCCGATCCACGCCAGCTTGTGCAACTTGGCCGCGGCAAAAATCCGCGCTTCGGCCGCTAGAAGTCTTGGATCGCCGCTCTTGACTCCCAGAGATAGCGCCATATCGCCGGGGCCACCTTCGCCGAACCCGATGCCCGGCACCTTCAAAGTCTCCTCGACGTTGGCGAGCGCAACCTTGTCCTCGATTTTGACGCCCAGCAGCAATTCGCCGTTCGGGTTGAGCGGCCAGGGATCCGCTTTCTGCATATACTCTTCCGTCGACACGCCCCAGATCTTGGCTGCCATGGCCGCTCCGTGAGCGCCGCGCGTCCCTTCCTTGAGTCCTGCCTGCCCTACGCCCTGTTCGCGGTTGGGATAGCGTACCGCTTCCACCAAAGCCCGTACCGCGCCGGGCGTGTCCGCATGCACCAGAAGAATGCCATGGACACCTGTCGCCAGCACCTGTTCGAACATCCAGGAATTCGCACGCACTGAAGCTTCATCGGTGCCCCGGGCGGCAACATTCACGATGACTGCTGGAGTCCGATGCCCGGTCCGCGTCGGGCCGCCAGCCGCCAGCCCTTGCATGTAGGCAGCTAGGCCCGCGATATCGTACGGCGCGGCTTCCATGTCATAGCTGATGTAATCGGCAAACGTTTGCGCGTCTTGTTTGCCCTGCTCAAAAGTGCCTGCCGTACCATTGTGTGATCCTGCATAGTAGATCGGCTGGCCCTGTTCCAGCAGCTCGATCGCGCGATTGATCCGCTTCGGCTTCGGCGTTTGGGCGACGGTTACGGTCAACCCGGCGATGACGCACAAACTTGTGACAACAGCAAATAGTCTCATTCCAGCGCTCCTTCCATGCTTGTCGGCTAGTATACACCCAACCAACCTATGCTAAGCTCCGGTGACTCCCGCAGGTAAGTAAAGTAGTTTTTTCATCGCGCTTACTGGTGCACTGCTATGTAAAGCGTCTGCGTACCGGGTGTGCCACCCATGTTGAACGTTAGCGGAACCAGGTCGCTATCCGGCACTGCCGGAACCACCACGTTGAACTGATATAGCCCCACGTAGTTCGGCGACAGTCCTTCGTACGAGAGCTGTGCGGGCGCCTGTCCGAAATTCAGCTGGAAGGTCATGGCTAGCTTATTGTCTCCGGTGACGATCTCGCCGGCAGGAAAGTCGGGCGTGACCTTGCCGAATCCAACGCCGTAGATCACCAGCGTCTCGGCGGGCTGGGCTGGCCTCGAATTGATGCCCGAGATCGCGCCCGCTGGAAGAACATAAGCTCCGTCAGAATGTTGCGCCACGACGTACTGATTCGCACCGACTTTGAACGAATCCGGCGCGAGCAGGCCGGGCTGGATAGCGTTCACCGTCACGTTCACGGGTGCGCTGGTTACGCCGCCGTTGGTGACCGTAAGTTGCAGCGGGCTCCCGGTGGCGATGTTAGACGGCAACTGCGCGTTAACCTGGCCGGCGGAAATGTAATCTACAAACGTGCTTTGGCCCCCAATCGTTACCGAAACGCCGTCGAGCGATGTAGGTGCGTTGTTGCCGGTGAAATCCGAGCCGGCCCAGGGACGTGTGTCGGGCGCGAGGTTCGTTCCGTAGATCTCGACCCAGGAGCCCGGCGCGACGCTCGCGAATCCCCCGAAGGCCGAGGCACTGACTACGGCTCCGACTGTTGGAGACGACGATGCAATCGAGCTTCCACGCACGACCAAGTTGTCTTATTCGGCGGCTACGCCGGAGGCTTCGTCGGCGACACGTGGACGTGGAGTGGAATCGTACGCCATGGAGTGTGAATTCCGAGCCTGCGGTTGGGCGTTATCTGCGCCCATTTGCTGCCGTCCCACACCCACGTGTCGTTGAGCAGTTGCGGCGTCTGTCCGCCGAACAAGACGGACTGTTGGTGCATCGTGTCATACGCCATGGCGTGCTCGAATCGAGCTGGGGGCTTGGTCTGAGGCGATGCCTGGGTCCAGTTCGTACCGTTCCAGGTCCACGTATCGCCGAGGGCGCTTCCGTTACTGTCCACTCCCCCAAACAAAACGACGTTGTTACGGACGGAATCGTAGACCAATGCGAGCGTGTCCCGCGGTGAGGGACTGGTTGCAGGCATCTGCTGCGTCCAGTTACCGGGTTGAGCGGCCGCTACCGACAAAATCGAGAACAGCAGCGGAATTAGACCAAACCTTGGTGCGCTGTTTTCCGAACTCATCGTACACCTCACGTCGATTATATGGCCTCTAGGGTGCCTGATTGTCGAGGATGAGACGGCTTCTAGTGGGCGGAAATCCAGATGCGGCGTGACTCAGAATTGTGGAAGAGGCGGGCTACGGTCGCCCGCCCCACTTGCGGCTCTAGTGCGAGGCTGTTCCCGGCGCCAAGGCGACGCCGCGCAGGACTTCGCCGTAGCCGGCCGTTCTGGTTATGGTAAAGCTTTCCCCGGCCGGAGGATTAGGGCCGCCGGCGCTCAAAGTATCCGTGATCGCGACCAGCTGGTTTGGATCGGCGCCCTGGTCGCCGCTTCCGCTGATGGTGGAGGTGACGGCGTAGATAGTCGCGGTCCCGTCGCCATTCACGACGCCCGTGATATTGCGGAGGCCGTCGTTTGCCGGCTGCCACGGAGAACCACTTCCTCCGGGTCCGGAGTTGTTCCCGGCCGGATAACCGGGGATCACGTACGAGTACGGTACGCCGAGGTTCAAGCCATTCTTCAGCGTGTAGGCTAGCTGCCACTCACCGGCGCCTGCATTGAAGACCCACTTCTGAAGTCCGGCAGTCGGGTTACTAGCGGGCAGAGCGGGCGCGTAGAAACCCGGGCCTGTGCCTCCGCCGTTGTTGCCGTTGCCTTCATCGGCGACGTACAGCGTGGTGGAGTTCGCAAACCAGATGCCGAAAGGAAAACTCGCGGTGCTTTTCTTGGCGAGGACCGTCGGGAGGCCCTTTAAGACGCACATATTGTAAGGTTGGAGGCCATCGGTTTGAATGACAGTTGGGTCGGTGTTGTAAGCCAGTGGTGAGGTCGGAAGGCTGGCTCCGGGGACGGGCAGGCCCACGCCATTCGTGTCCGTGCACACCGAGCCGGTGGTATCGACGAAGTAGACGGTGTTGATGCCGTTGCCGCCGCTGCCTTTGCTGTAATAGAGCACGTTGTCGAAAATCGTGAGGCCGCGGAAGTTGGTGTCTTTTCCGATTTTATCCAGCTTATCGTTTAACTGGGCAATGTTGAAGCTCCCCACCGCCGTGGGGGTTCCTGGATCTTGCGCGACTTCCGCCTTGACCTCGGGCATCAACATCTGCGCGCCGGTGCTAATAATGACGCCGACCGGCTGGGGAGTCTGTGTGCCGTTGCCCGCGTTGCCGGCCATGTAGACCAGGTTCGCGCCCAGGGAGTCGTTCAGGATCGCCGCGCGGCCATTGTCGCCGGTATAGGCGTTGGTTTTCGTAATGTGAAATTTCCCGTGCTGGTCGACCTGCGCCACGGAACGGTAGTAGTTGTTTCCGGGGGAAACCGTCGGATCGATTTCTCCCGGCGTATTGGAATTCGAGACGTCAATTGCGCCGATCGGCGCCAAATAGCCAATGAACGTCAGGTAGTCGCCACCAGTCGACAGGTTCAACGCCAATTCCGATTTCGAGGAGAAACTGGTGACCACTTGATCCTTGGTGGGCGGGACTCCGTTTTGGGAGCTATTGGGCACTTCGAGTGAGGTGATGAGCATGCCGGTGGGGCTGATCTGGTCCAGAAAGATCTTGGAGGTGATGCCGAAGTTGCCATCGACAGTATCGTTATTAAAAACGTACGGATAGGCGCTGCTAACCACCGCGGTCATAGGCGTTGGGCAGTTGGAGGGCGAGCAGTTTGGGGGCAGAACTGTCACGCCGGCCGTAATGCTGCCCGTGTCCACATAAAAACTGCGGGTGACCACCAGGTTGCCGGGATAGAAGTATGCACTCCCGTTTTGGGCATAGGCGCTTAAGACGCCTGCCAGAGTAGCGATCGAAAAAACCGTAAGTCTGACCGCGGCCGCGGTTCGCCTTCTTGCGATGTTCGCTTTCATTGATAATCTCTCCTCAAAAGTTTCGGGATGTTACTGAGATGGATGCTCGACACGTATTGCAACAGTCAACGCTAGCAGCCGCAGATTGCAAATCGGTGACTGTTTGTTCGCAGTTAGGTAAATGTCAGACGAAGTTTTCGGTTTACGTGAACCCGGCCAAAGAGCGCTATGCTTCCGGCTCCCCCAAGTCTTCCGGCTCGAGCGCCTCCAACTCCTCGGCCTGCTTGGCATAGCGCTTCAGCACGCGAATCGACGTTCCCGCGGCGAACCCGGCGTAGCGCAACCGCCGAAAGGCCGCCGCCAGGTTCTTCTCCTCAGCCAGGAATTCTCCCAGCTTCTTCCCGCGGTATTTCCGTTTGAGGAACTCCTCGATCAGGTTCTCCTCATTGGTCTCCTGGTAGGTCTTCTCGGTCACCTGCTCGGCCAGTTGTGGAGCCACGCGGCGCTGCCGCAGATCGCGCAACACCCGCATTTTCCCAAGGCCTTGATTCTCCAGGCGCGAAGCCGCATAGCTCTCGGCGAATCGCCGGTCGTCCAGGTATTTAAGCTCCTTCAGCTTGGCCAGCACCGCGTCTACGTCTTCAGCCCGCTCGGCGCGGCGGCGCAGCTTTTCGCGCAGCTCGCCGCTCGAATGCGCCCGTCCTCCCAGCACCTGAACCGCATAATTCAGGAGCTCCGTTTCCTGAAACAGTTTAGGCTTGCGTTTAGTCATCTAAGAGGACACTATCAGAGTAGACACTGGTATTGTAGAAGTAGAAAGCACTGAGAAAGGATAACAACCATGGAGGATGACAATAAATTCTCTTATTTCTTTTTAGGCCTTGGTCTCGGAGTGGCGGTTGGTTTACTGTTTGCTCCGAACTCCGGCGCCGAGACGCGCGACCTGATCCGTTCGAAGGCCGATGAGAGCAAAGATTACCTGCGGCGGCGCGGCGTCGAGTTACGCGAAACCGCCAGCGAAACGATTGAAAGAGGTAAGAGCGCGGTCTCCAGGCAGCGCGACCACCTGGCCGCGGCCGTCGACGCTGGCAAACAAGCCTATCGTGAGGCTGTCACCGGCGTTTCCCCGGACGCCACGCAAGGCCTCTGATCCCTGCTAAGGGAGGGTAACTTACCATGGACCAGACCACTTTGCTCTATATCATGGCGGCCTTCGTGATTATCGCCGCGGTCGCGCTCTGCATTCAGGCCGGAATGCTGGTGGCCCTCTATCAGAAAACCAAGATGCTGCAGGAGAAGATCAATCCTCTGGTGGATAAGATCTCTCCCTTGGTGCCTAAAGTGGAATCGCTGGTCGAATCCACCAAGGCTACCGTGGAGCAGAGCAGAGTGCAGATCCTGGAGATCACTAGCCGGACCAACGATATTCTGGCATCCGCCAAGAGCCAGCTCGCCATGGTGGAAGAAGTGGTCAGCGATGCTACCGCGCGAGCCAAGGTGCAGATAGAGCGGGTGGAGCTGGTCCTCGACGATACCATCAACCGGGCGCATGAAACTGTCGCCACCGTGCATAACGGAATTATGCGTCCTCTTCAGGAGCTCAATGGGATCGCGGCCGGCATTCGGGCTGCCCTCGCCTTCCTCGCTCGCAACAACCGGCCCAGCGTAGCCCAAGCCACCAGTGACGAAGAGATGTTTATCTAAGCGGGGGTAGGCAGTCCTACCTCCTTCTCCTACTGCCCTATCACCCACCGACGTTGCGGGCCGCTCCTGACACACCGGGTTTCTATCATGTTTTGGCGCTGTTGCACTCCAAGAACCTGGTTCTCAAGAATCTTTGCGATCCGGCCCTCTTCACCAAACCGGAATCGATCGCGCTGGCGAAGCGAATGTCTCGCGTCGAACCGCTGTTCGATATGACCCTGGCCAAGATGCTGTTGACGACCGAAAGCAAGCCGGCTGCCAGCGAAGCCGAGCAAGCCCCCAAAGCCTCGCTGGCTTGAGGCTGCTGGAGGTCATGGCTGAGACTTCGGATCGCGGCCGTAGCTTGCTACTTGCCCAACTTCTGCACCATCCCAATCTCCAGGTTCGTTCCAAGGCCGCCTTGCTGGTGGGGAAATCCAACCAGGATGTCAAGTGGGTCTCGCATCAGATGAGCGGGTCTGACAGCCGGGTGCGAGCCAACGCGGCCGGAAACGGTATCCAGGGCCTGTATAGGTTAGGTATGCCCTCGGCCATTGGCTCGATCCTGACCATGATCGCTCACACCGATAACGGCTTTCGCAAGACCGGAATCTGGCTGATCGGGGAGACCGGAGACCTTCGTTTCTTGCCCGTGCTGGCGCGATTGATGAAGGAATCCACTCCGGCGCTCCGGCCCTACGTCTTTCGAGCCTTCGCGAAGTTGAAGCAAAAGCGGTCGCGCCTGGCTGCGCTGCCTGCGCTGCGGCTGCCTGCTCTGCGCCGAAAAAGCCAGACCGAAGGCTTCAGGGAAATCCACAAAATGCCGCTGTCGCCGGCGGGTCACCCCATCGCTGGTCTGAAGGCCACTCAACTCGCTCTGTGGGAAAAGAATGATTTGATACCGGACTACAACGTCCGCCCGGTGCTGGAAAAGATACCGCTTTCGATCGCCTTCGCGGTCCCGAGAAACACGGCGCCTCTTGAGACGCCCGGCGTTTACGAACAAGCCTTGGAAAGCTGTCTCCAACTCAAGCGCAAGATCGATGGCCGGATGATGCTCCAATATTGCCGGTCCGAGGGGCCGGAAGCGAATTTCACTCCGGAAGAATCGGCTGCTGAGTTGCGTTTCATTTTGGATCCCGCGGCCGTGGAGAGAGCCATCAAAATTCGTAAGCCGCGGCTTTCCTCGTCCGGCAGCCTTCCGCACGCCGTGCGCTCGCTCATAGCCTCGATGTCGCGCGGACGGGGGCGCCGGCATCTCATTGTTTTGGACGATGGTTCGTGCCCCGCTCCCGATGCGGGCGTGCTTCGGGAAATCATGGGTGCGGCCAGGGGAACTGAAATTACCATCCATGCAGTCAGCCCGCGCCAAGCTCCGTGGCGCGATATCTGCGCTGATACGGGCGGCCAATGGCTGCTGGGGACGAACGAAGATTCGGCGCCGCAAACGCTCACCGGCCTGTGCGCGTATCTGACGGCCAGTTATCAGGTCCATTACCGAAGCAATGAGGTCGCCGACCTGAGAATCGAAGTTTGTACCGAGCAAGGCCTCGGCGAAGTAACCCTGCTGGCCTATTGATTCGGCGTTGGCGCAGGAGCCGGCGTGGGCGTGGGCGTCTGTGTCGGAGTTTGAGGCTGGTTCGGGCTTAGAGGCCCGGTTCCAAAAGACCCGCCTTGCTGCTGTTGCAACTGCTGCTGTTGCAGCTGCTGTTGCACTCCGGCTGCCGCTCCCAGCACGGATTTGTCATTCTTCAAGTCGTAGACGAACTCCCACTCTTTGTACTTGGTGTGGTCATTGACGACGTGAATTCCTTTCCCTTCCGCGGTGCTTGCCACTCCCGCGATACCTGTGCCTCCGCCGGTCAACGCGCCGGTGGTTGAGGGAGCCTGCCGTGGCGACGTAAGGATCTGCTGAATGAGTCCCACCGCGGGGTTCTGCTGCCCCAGTGACGTGTTTCCGGTGGGAGCGACTCCGCCGCCAACGGGATTTGGCTGGTTCGGGTTAAAAGGCTGGTTCGGATTATAGGGCTGGTTCGGATTAT
>Ga0210386_10000119_pt1 | contig 62134 bp, 45 predicted proteins | sample IncBWH32OmetaG_FD_160091 | JGI IMG/M metagenome (GOLD analysis project Ga0210386, IMG submission 160091) | Forest soil microbial communities from Barre Woods Harvard Forest LTER site, Petersham, Massachusetts, United States - Inc-BW-H-32-O ...
GCTGGCGTCGACTCCGCCGATCGCGACGGTCGGCAGGGGATTCACTAGTGGCGTAACGGCCAGTCCGGGCGGAATTACGAAACCCGTATCGGAGACGCCTCCTAATAGTGGCAAGAGGGTATCGTAAATGCCTTCACCGGTGAGGTAAAGGATCACCGTGTCGCCGATCTTGGCGAGGTTGGTCGAGGAATTGAGGGTATAGAGCCTAGTGACCGCGCCGTAGTTTAGAGCGGCCGCCTGGCCAGATCCAGAGCCGTCGGCAGTGAAGAGGCCGGGGGCCGTGGCGGCGGTGGTAACGGTAGCCGTAACGGCGGCAGCGGGCGGATTGGTCACTGAAACCACTTTGTGCGCCCCGATTGATACTTCATACGGTATCTGGACCGAAATCTGGCTTGCGCTGATATAGATGAGTGGCGCCGGCTTGCCATCCACGGTGACCGTCACTCCGTTGGCGGCGGTGGTATCCACGAAACCTGCGGTAACCGACATCAGTTCCGGAGTCGTCGGTGCAAGATTAGTCCCGAAGATCGTCACAAGTTCTCCTGGACTGACGGTTCCGATATCGGGCGCGGTAGCTGTTCCAGATGCGTAACTGGCGGCGTTCACGACGGCTCCGATGGCTGCGGTATTGGCAACTAAAACATTGACGGTAGTCAATGAATCTCCGCCGGGAGCCGGATTCGAGACGAGGACTTTTAACGTAGCTGGGGCGGTCAGCAGACTGGCTGGTATCACTGCGGTCAAGAACGTGGAACTCTCTTTGTCAGGCGTGGTTACCAAAGCCGCGGCCACTCCCGTAATCTTCGCTATCGTCGCGCTGTAGAAGTTGGTCCCGTAAATGGTGATGGTTTGCGCCGCACCGTTGACCGGCACAGTGGACGGCCAGACGCCGCTGATCGTCGGAACCGAACTATTCACCGTCAGATTTACTGTGATGGTTTGAGATTTCACTGTCACGGCCGCGCCGGAGGCGACCACGGTGATCTTGCCCACGTAGGGTGTGGTTTGAGGAGCCAGCGACGTGGAATTGACCGAAATCGCCAGCGGGTACTCTTCGCCTGCCGTCACCACGTCCGGCTGCCCGACGCCTTTGAGCGTGGTAACTGTCAGCCAAGTAGCTCCCGAGGTCACGGTAAACGAGATGGGTGCCCCGTTGGTCGACATACTGATCGACTGCGCCGCCGGGGAGCTGGGAGGGGAGACGAAGTTCAGCGTGGTGGTGCTTAATGTCAGTGTGGAAGGCGCCGGATTTACCACCAGCGTGACCGGAATCGTTACCGGTGCGACGCCGGTCACCGTCACGGTCACCGCTGCATTATACGTGGCGGCAGCCAGACTGGTTGGGTTCACTCGTACGGTTAGAGTGGCCGGCAAGCTGCCGGCCGCCGGGCCCACGGTCAGCCAAAGATCCGGGCCGGGAGTCGTGGCTGCGAAGGCCGGAGTTCCTGAGCTGGCTTTTAGCGTTAGCGTTTGAGCCGCGGGCAAGGTGGTTGCTCCAATCTGATACGCGAAAGTCGCGCTCGATGGAGTGGCCGTTACCGTGACTGTAGCTGCCTGCGCCGCAAAAGCTAAAGCGCCGCAAAGCAGGAATATTTTGTTCATCGTTCTCACCACCGGTCTTATCGACCGGAGGCGCGCTAATGTGAGCCAGTGGTCTCAGGACTCTGCGCCCGCGGTTTGTGTCATGATTCTTCCATGAAGCTCGCCCTTGCAATGTTGCTCTTTGCCGCCAATGTTCTGGCGGTCGACTCCGGTCTTGAAACCATCGTCAAGATTGATTCCGGCTGGGTCGCAGGCGGTGGTACCACCGTGCGCTCATATAAGGGAATTCCCTATGCCGCGCCTCCCACTGGCGATCTACGTTGGAAGCCACCTCAGCCCGTCAAGCCCTGGAAGGGAATCCGCGTCGCCAAAGAATTTCTACCGATCTGTCCGCAACCTCAATTGATGGCTGGCACACCGCAAAGTGAAAACTGTCTGGGCCTCAACATCTGGACCCCGGCTCACTCGGCTTCGGACAAACTGCCGGTCATGTTCTGGATTCATGGCGGCGGATTCCAGATCGGCGCCAGCTCGCAATCCGTTTATGATGGCGAGCAGCTGGCCTCCCAAGGCGTGGTCCTGGTGAGCATTAACTACCGGATGGGCATCTTCGGCTTTCTCGCTAGTCCGGCGCTGAGCCAGGAATCGCCCCATGGCGCCTCGGGCAACTACGCGCTGCTCGACATGGTGGCCGGCCTGGAATGGGTGAAGCGCAACATCAGCGCCTTCGGCGGCGATCCGAACAACGTCACCATTTTCGGTGAATCGGCCGGCGGCACGGCGGTGATGCTTCTGATGGTGATGCCGCAGTCGGAAGGCCTGTTCCAGAAGGTGATCGCAGAGAGTGCCTGGTCGTTGTACACGCCAATCAGCCATCTGAAAGAATCCTGGTACGGCCGCATCCCGATGGAGAAGTTCGGCGAGAAAGTGGGCGGCGATCTGGTGGCGCTGCGCTCGAAGAGCACGGCTGAAGTTATGAAGCTCGCCGGTCCGATGCAGCTGGGCGGCCAAGCGGCCGACCGGGGCGAAAGCTACATGCCGGTGGTGGACGGCTGGTCTCTGCCCGACGATCCGGCACGGCTGTTCTCGGAAGGCAAATTCCATCATGTCGCAATCATCGCAGGCACCAATGCCGACGAAGGAACGCTGCTGGGCGGTCCGCCCGTGCATAACCTGGACGCGCTTCGGAAGTGGGCCCAACAACAATTCGGCGCGCAATCGGACGGGATGCTGGCCGCTTATCCGGCGTCCACCGATGCCGAGGCCTATGACTCGGCGACGCACGCCTCCGGCGATTATCTGTTCCTACAGGGCACCCGCTCGGTGTTGCGCGCGGCAGCGAAAGCGAATCCTAAGACCTATCAGTATCAGTTCACGCGCTTGAATGGCATCGGCCGGAAAATCAAGTGGGGCGTGTTTCACGCGTCTGAGCTGCCTTATGTCTTCGGCACGCTTCCCGATTCGGCCTACGGCACCCAGCCGACGATGCTCGGCGATTTTTCACCGGACGCCGACTCCTACAACGATCAGGACACCAAATTATCGAAGGCCATGAGCGCCGCCTGGGTGCGGTTTGCAAAGACCAGCGATCCGAACGGGCCGGGTCTGGCATCCTGGCCGCGCTTCAGCGACGGGAAGGAAAGCTACATGGAATTCGGCGACCAGATCGTCGCCAAGACGGCGCTTCGCAAGAACCAGATCGATTTTTTGACCGGCTTCAGCGCGTCGCAGCGTGCCCGCAACCCGGGTGCGGCCGGCGGCAGCCGCTAGAGATACTCAGTGCGGCGCGGCGAGAAGCATCTCATTCTTTATCACGACGCCGCCCTTCATGACAAACTTGACATGCTCCACCTGCGAGATATCCAAGAGCGGATCGCCGGGGACAGCGATGATGTCAGCATACTTGCCCGGCTCAATGGATCCGACTTTATCTTTCCATCCCAGCAGCTCTGAAGCGGCGGTGGTCGCGGCGCGGAGAGCCTCCATAGGTGGCAATCCAAGTTTGGACATGGCCACGATCTCTCGCGCGTTATGCCCTTGATCCTCGGCACTGGACGCATCGAAACCATTCGCGATCCTGACGCCAAGTTCCTGCGCCAGCGCGATGTTTTGTCGCGCGTTGTTCAAAACATCTTCCATATATTTGCGCTGCCGTGGATTCGTCACAGTATCCAGCCGGAAAACGAAATTGCCTTTGGTCGGTACCCAGAAAGCGTTCTTTTGCTTCATCAGCTCCAAAGAACTACGGTCGGCAGATCCTCCGTGCTCGATGGAATCGACCCCGGCGACTAAGGCATCGCGAATACCCTCGGGGCTCTCGGCATGCGCCGCCACTTTCAAATGCGATTTATGCGCTTCTTCCACAACCGCCCGGATTTCATCGATTGTCAATGTCGGGTGCAGCCAATCGGCGTAAACCTTAAGCAGGTCCGCACCGAAACCTATCTGTTCACGCGCAGCCCGGCGCGCTTCTTCGGGGCCGCTGATCATCTGCGCGCCGGTGGGAAAATCCCGCAGGTCTGGAGAAATTCCAAATGGGTTGTACTGCCCGATAGCAGCGATGGCACGAGTAGCCACCTGCATTCGCGGGCCCTCCACCAGGCCCTGGTTGATCGCGTCCCTGAGCGCCACATCGGCGTAGCCCGAACCTTCATTCTCAACATCCCGCACGGTAGTAAAACCAGCGTGAAGCGTGATTCGCGCGTCCGCCGCTCCCTCGAGCGCACGGAACGCTTGAGATTTGGTGAGCAGGTTCAGACCATAACCGTTCGGCCCTTGCGGAACGCGCGCCAGCAGGTGAGTATGGCAGTCAATCAGCCCAGGAAGCAGTGTTGCGTCGCCTAGGTCGATAATCTCAGCGGAGGTGGGGATGGTCAGCGCAGGTCCTACTGCCCGGATTTTGTACTCTTCGATTAGAACCACGACATTTGAGATCGTTCTTCCAGCCTTGACATCCAGCAGGTGGGACGCTCGGATGGCGATGAGCTTGGGGGGCGTGTTCGTTTGAGCTTCGCCTGAATCGCAGAGCGTAAACACCAGAGTGCTTAAAAGAAGGGTTCGAGTCCAACGCATTAAGCACCTCCCGGAAGCTGCGATTCTCAACATAACAGGTTTCTAAATGCTTCGACTGAAGTTTTGTGGATGGTAGCCGGCTGCCGCTACTGGCGTGTGCCACACTAGTAAGTGGGATGGCACTCGTTCCGCCTTATATCGAGTCGCTCCGCCCGTACGAGGCCGGCCGCAGCGCCGAAGAAATCCAGCGCGAATTCGGCGTAACGTACGTCTCGAAACTCGCTTCGAATGAGAATCCGCTGGGGCCTTCGCCACTGGCTGTGGAATCCATGGCCCGGACCATGCATGGCCTGCATCTTTATCCCAGCGGTGGTTTGGAACTGCGCCGGGTCCTGGCCGAAAAGTTCGACCTGAAGACCGAAAACGTAATCGCCGGCAGCGGCTCGGAAGGCATCATGTCCAACATCATCCGCACTTTTCTGTGCGACGAGGACGAGGTGCTCACCACCGAGGCCGCCTTCCTCGGCTTTCAGGTGTTGGCCAAATCGCGCGGCGTTACATACCGGACTGTCCCCTATCGCGATTGGCATTACGACCTTCCGGCGCTCGGGCGCGAGATCAACGAGCGAACGAAAATCGTCTACCTGGCGAATCCCAACAATCCGACCGGGACCATCTTCACCAAGCACGAGTTCGACGATTTCTACCGGCATGTTCCAGAGCGAGTTCTGATCATTTTGGACGAGGCGTATTTCGAATATGCCAAGGATAATCCGCGCTACCCGGATTCGATGCATTATCGCTACGACAACGTAATTACCCTTCGGACGTTTTCGAAAATCTACGGCTTGGCCGGCGTGCGCATCGGTTACGGATTCGCCCATGAAGACCTGATCGCCAATTTACTCAAGGTGAAGCTCCCCTTCGAGCCCAGCACAGTCGCGGAGGCGGCCGGCATCGGAGCGCTGGCGGACAAGGAGTTCCTACACCGCTCGCTCGAGTTGAACGCGCGAGGATTGAAATTCCTGACCAACGCATCGCGGGAAATGGGTCTAACGGTTGTGCCGTCGGAAGCGAATTTCGTGATGACAGTGCTGCCCGGCGCCGAACAGGCGGCGCAATTGAATCGCGAGTTACTCGCGCAGGGCATCATCGTCCGCCCACTTGCCAGCTTCGGGTTGCCGAATTGCGTTCGCATCTCGACCGGGACGGACGAAGACAATCAGCGTTGCGTGGAGGCAATGCAGAAATCAGAGGTCATTGCAGTATGCAAGAGCTAGCGGAAAAAACCGATCTTAAAGGAAAGCCGGCCGATTTCCTGCCGTTAAACGGTACCGACTACATCGAGTTCTACGTGGGCAACGCCAAGCAGGCAGCCTACTTTTATCGCGCGGCCCTGGGGATGAAACTGGTCGCGTATCGGGGACCCGAGACGGGCACTCGCGATCGCGTGTCTTATGTCGTTCAACAGGACAAAATTCGATTCGTGCTCACCGCCCCGCTCCAGCCCGAAGGATTCCTCTCCGATCACATCAAACTGCATGGCGATGGCGTTCGCGAGATCGCACTGTCGGTGGATGACGCGGAAACGGCCTACAAAGAAACCACTAAGCGCGGCGCGCGTGGCGTAGTGGAGCCCGGCGTTCAGAAGGACGAGCATGGAGAAGTCCGAATTTCGGCCATCGCCGCCTATGGCGACACGCTTCACACTTTTGTAGAACGCAAGAATTATCGCGGCGTTTTTCTGCCCGGATTCCACCCGGTCGAAGGCGAAGACACGGTCGCGCGCCCGGTCGGCTTGCGGTACATCGATCATATGGTCGGGAACGTCGGCTGGGGCCAGATGAACAACTGGGTGGCGTTTTACCGCGACATCATGGGCTTCCAGCTCTATCAACATTTTGACGACCAGGACATCAGCACCGAGTATTCCGCGCTGATGTCGAAGGTCATGTCGAACGGTAATGGCCGGGTAAAGTTTCCGATCAACGAGCCAGCCACCGGTAAGAAGAAATCACAGATCCAGGAGTATCTGGAGTTCTACCACGGGCCCGGCGTGCAGCACATCGCCATGGGCACCGGTGACATTATCGCCACCGTTTCGAAGATGCGCGCGCAAGGGATCGAGTTTCTGCGCGTTCCTACTACTTATTACGAAGGCCTTGAAAAACGTTCGGGCAAGATCGACGAGCCGATCGACCAATTAGCTGAGTTGGGGATTCTGGTGGATCGCGACGATGAGGGCTACATGCTCCAGATCTTCACGAAGCCGGTGGAAGATCGGCCGACGTTGTTCTTCGAAGTAATCCAGCGAAAAGGCAGCCGCAGTTTCGGGAAAGGAAACTTCAAAGCGCTGTTTGAGGCGATCGAGCGCGAGCAGGAAGCGCGCGGCAATTTGTAAGACTACTTCTTCGCGGCGATGGGCGCTTTGGCGGCGGCCTGAACTTTCGCGCCGCCTTTCAGTTCCGCGTCGAGAATCGGCTTCAAGCCCGCCAGTTCGATCGGCCCGTTGTAGAGCTTCCCGTTGATGAAGAACGCGGGCGTTCCGTAAACGCCGGCCTGCTCGCCATCGGCCAGGTCTTTGTCGATGATCTTTTTATATTTCCCGGAATCGAGGTCGGCTTGGAATTTATCGACGTCCAGGCCGATTTCCTTGGCCCAGATCAGCATGTTCTCGCGCGAAAGCTTGCGGAAATTCGCAAACATGATGTTGTGCATTTCCCAGAACTTGCCCTGATCCTTGGCCGCCAGTGAGGCAGCGGCGGCCAGAGCGGCATGCGGATGCATCGACAACGGGAATTGCTTATATATCAACTTGATGTCTTTGGGATATGCGGCCATGATGGCCGCTGCGTTCTTGACCGCCGACGAGCAATACGGGCACTCAAAATCGGAGAACTCCACCAGCGTGATTTTCGCGTCGATCGGCCCCAGCACCGGCGAGCCTTCCACCGGAATCACCACCGGATCTTCGAGCAGCTTTGGACGGCGCGATTTCGGCGAGGAGTCCATCAACTTGCTGATCTCCATCAAGCTCTTGCCGTCCTTGACGCCCTTCACCGCGATGATTGCCAGCGCCTTGCTATAAGAGCAATTCGGGTCGGCGAGTAAGCACTCTGCCGTCTTCAGACCGCACTGGCAGGAGCAATCCTGCTCGCGAACCAGCTTGAGCACGGCGCGCTTCTGTACCGCAGTCAGACCGGTCATGTCGATGCGCGGCAGATCGTCTATGGTTTTCCAGTTATCGGGTGCCTTGGGAGCTTGCGCGAATAGCGCGGTCGCGACGAGAATACAAATCAGCTCAATTCTGAGTTGCACATCTTCATTATAAGTGCTCGGCGGGGTTCCCACCACCCGCAGCGGCTAGCCTCTTTGGAGGAAGCTCTTCAAATCGTCTTCATTCACGCCCGGCTCGCCCGGCGCGACGTTGTTCAATTTGCCGGCCTTCAACCAGCCTTCCAGTTGATCTACCAGGCTGAACAGGTGGTCGAATGAATCGACGATGAACAACAGGGGCTGATAGCGGTTGATCTCAAAAGCCTGATTGATGGCCCACTCGAGCTGGATAGGATAGCGCTGCACTTCGGGTGCTTCGATGGCATGCTCGATTTCGCCGTGCGAGCTGAGCAATCCGCTGCCGTAGACCTTCAGCCCGTCCCGGCCGCGCATCAGACCAAATTCGATGGTGAACCAAAAGAATCGCGCCATGGCCCGGATGATGCTGGTCAGGCAATGAATGCGCGTCTCCGGATCGCGAATCCCGGAAACGATGTCCGCGGCCGTGTGCGCGCACTCCCCAAAGCGCACCAGGGTCTCGGCGAAGTGTTGGTCAGTGTGCATCGGAACGTGGCCGGCGATGTCGTGGAAGATGTCGGGCTCGGGCAGGTAATCCAACTTGTCGGAGCGGCGGATGGTGATGGTGGTGGGAAACTCGCGATTGCGCAGGCAGTCGAAGAACAGAAAGGCTGGAATGTAGCCGCTGACTGCTTTGGCTTGGAATCCGGTGAGAGGGCGGAGGAACTTGTTCACGTCTTCCAGCTTGGGCACGCGGTCAGGACTGAGGCTTAGCCTGGCGATTCCTTCCAGAAAATGCTCATTCGCATATCGTCCCCAACGAGGCAGCATGCGGGAATACAGCCTGCGCCACGCCGCGTGATTCTCGTCCGAATACAGCTCGTAAGGCTGCGCGATGTAGAGCTGGCCGTCCAGCTTGGCCTGCTCGATAAACGGCGATTCCGAGGTGGTAAGCCCGGGCGCCAAGACTGTGGTCCGACTCATATTCGTCCCGTTTGTATGATAGCCCAGAATAGACACCACATTCAAGTGGGTCTTATATTTGACCATATCAAATGGTCAGTTGTACAATGGAGCATGAAGGAAATCACCCTTCCCGTGACCGAGTTTAAGGCGAAGTGTCTGCGGCTTCTGGCAGACGTAGAGTCGAAAGGCGACCGAATCGTAATCACCAAGCGCGGCCGGCCGGTTGCGCGAGTCGAACGAATCACGGCCGTAAAACCCCGTATGAAAGGCACCTGGAAGGGACTGGTGAAGATCAAAGGTGACATCGTACATTTTTCCGACAACCCATGGGAAGTTGAGTCGGATTGATCTCCTATCTTCTCGACACACATATCCTGTTCTGGTGGCGAATGGACTTCTCGCGGCTCACCAGGGCTCAAGCCCAGATCCTGGACGAGTTGGAAGAACGAGATCAAGCGGCTGGCTTGAGTGCGATCTCTCTCCGCGAGTTGGCTCAGATGATTCATCGCGGGCGGGCCGTTGTTGAAATGCAATTGGACGCTTGGCTGGACAGCATTGAGTCGCATCCATTGCTGACGATCCTTCCTTTGACCGGGAAGATCGCCGCCGAAAGCGTCCGCCTGGGCGATGACTTCCCAAACGACCCAGCCGATCAGATCATCGTCGCGACGGCCCGCTGCAACAACCTCACACTCATCACCGCCGACGAGCGCATCCGCAAATGGGGCAAGGTCCGGGTCGTTTAGCACCGCTTCCCTCCGAGCCTCCTATACTGAAATCAGGAGCACCACCATGTATCCGCTGAAAAAAGGCAAGACCACCAGTCAAGCCCACGTCGGCATCCCGGAGGGGACCTTCGAAGAAGAGCACGGCCGCCGCGGATTCTACGGTAAGTCCGCGCACCTTTACCATGCGCATCCGCCCACCGGCTGGATCCGGTTCGAAGGCAAACTGCGGCCGCATTGCTTCGATCTGAACCAGCTCAAACCCACCGATTTGGCCGATCCCGAGGGCCTGCCCATTGCGTTCCTCGGCAACAACGACGTACGTCTTTACGTCTCGCGCCGCTCCGAGCCGATGCCATTCTACTTCCGCAATGCCGATGGGGACGAGTTGTATTTCATCCATCGCGGCCGCGGCAAGATCGAAACCGATTTCGGACCGCTCGACTACGAACCAGGCGATTACATCAACATCCCGCGCGCTGTGACTTACCGCATCGTGCCGCAGACGCGCGACAATTTTTTCCTCATCATTCAGTCCAAGCACGAGTTCGAACAGCCGGAAAAAGGCCTCCTCGGCCAGCACGCCCTCTATGACCCGGCCGCGATTGTGACGCCCGAGCCCGCGCCGCTCTTGGACGATCGCAACGAGTGGGAGGTCCGCATCCAGGTAGACGACGAGATCTCGAAAGTGGTCTACCCCTTCAATCCCATCGATGTTGTGGGCTGGAAAGGCGACCTCACGGTGTGGAAGATCAACATGCGCGACATCCGTCCGGTGATGAGCCACCGCGCGCATCTGCCTCCCAGCGCTCACACTACTTTCGTCACCGAAGGCGCGGTGGTCTGCAGTTTCCTGCCACGCCCGCTCGAGCAGGACGAAGACGCTCTGCGCGTCCCCTTCTTCCATCGCAACACCGACTACGACGAATTCATCTTCTATCACGACGGTGACTTTTTCAGCAAAGACAATATCAAGGCTGGGATGGCCACGCTGCATCCGCGCGGCATCCACCATGGGCCGCATCCCAAGGCGCTGGCCAATCAAAAGAAAAAGACGCATACCGACGAGTACGCTGTTATGCTGGACGGCCTGAATCCAATTCATGTATTGCCGGCCGGCGAGGGAGTCGAGTGGAAAGATTACTGGATGAGTTGGATGGAAAAAAAGCCGGTGGAGACGCGCTGATTGATAGTCGACCCGAAGGAGGCGGGCTGGCTGGATACGTATAAGCTGATGATCGGCGCCATTGTTCCGCGTCCGATCGCGTTTGTATCCACGCTGAGCCCGGAGGGGATTCCAAATCTGGCGCCCTTCAGTTTCTTCACCGGCGTCAGCGCCAATCCGCCCGTGATTTGCTTCTGCCCCATGCGGCGGCGCGGTGTGGTCCCGCACAAGGATACGCTCCACAATATCACCGCAACTCGGGAATTCGTAGTGAACATCGTCTCCGAGGAGTTCGCGCAGCAGATGAATATAACCTCGGCCGAATTTCCGCCCGAGGTCGATGAGTTCGAGGCCGCGGGTCTCACGCCTATCCCGAGCGACCTGGTGAAGCCGCCGCGCGTCAAAGAGTCGCATGTGCACATGGAATGCAAGCTCTACCTGGTAGTGGAGGTCGGTGGAGTGGACGGTAGCGGGAATCTGGTCCTGGGCGAGGTGGTTCGCTTCCACATCGACGATCAGTACTTCCACGATTTCAAGATCGACCCCGATCAGCTACGCCCGATCGGCCGCATGGGCGGCGCCACTTATACACGCACCACGGACCGTTTCGATCTGCAGCGCCCAAAATAGCGGAGCGCCGGGGGCTTCCAATGTACTGTCCGCGACTTTCCTGCGATATTGGAGACTAGTGTCTAACCAACTTCCCCGTCTGCGCCTGAGTCTGGATTTCATGCCTTCACCGGACCCCGCAAATCCGGGCCTGCTGATTCGGGACCCCTTCCGGTTCTCCGATTCCATGCTCCTGATTCCTCCGCAACTGGTGGCGTGCCTGGCATGTTTTGACGGCCAGCAGACGACGCTCGATCTGCGGGCCAGCCTGGTGCAAATCACTGGCGAGATTCAGGTGGGCGAGATCGAGAAGCACCTTTACGACACGCTGAGCACAGCGGGCTTTCTGGAAGATGAGAAATTCGAGCAACTTCGGATAGCTCGCATTAACGAGTTCGCGGCCGCTCCGAAGCGAGAGCCTTCGCATGCCGGTTCGGCTTATCCGCTGGAGGCCGAGGAAGCCCGCAAGACGCTCTCGGAATTCATGCAAGGTGCATCGCCCGCGGCCACGCAGGATTCACAGATCGGCATCGCCGCCCCGCACGTGAGCCCCTTTGGTGGATGGGAATCGTACCGCGATGCCTACGCCTCGCTGCTACCGGCATATAAGGACCGCACCTTCGTGGTGCTAGGAACTTCGCATTATGGCGAAGCGGACCGGTTCGGACTCACCCGCAAGCCGTATGTGACGCCCTTCGGCGAAGCGATCACCGAAACAGCGCTGGTCGAAGAACTGGCCCGCGCCGCGCCGGGCTCCACTCGGGTGGAAGATTATTGCCACGCCGTCGAGCACTCCATTGAATTCCAGGTTCTGTTTCTCCAATACGTCTATGGCCCCAACATTCGCGTTCTGCCGATTCTGTGCGGCTCATTTGCGCACAGCATTTACCAGGGCGGCAAGCCAGAGGCAAATGAGGACGTGAAGCGGTTTTTTGATGCTTTGGGCAACATATCCGCGCGCGAAGGCGATCGCCTGTTCTGGGTGCTGGGCGTCGACATGGCGCACATGGGACGCCGTTATGGCGATTCGATGGTCGCTCGCGCGGACGAAGGCGACATGGCTGCGGTGGCAGAACGCGATCGCATGCGCATCGAACGGCTGAGCGCGTCCGACGCCGATGGCTTCTGGGGACTGGTACAAGAAAATCGCGACGACTTGAAATGGTGCGGCTCGTCGCCTATCTATACGTTTTTGAAGGTTATGCCGCAAGCACGTGGAACTCTGCGCCGTTACCAGCAGTGGAATATCGATGAAGAGAGCGTTGTGAGCTTCGCTGCGATCGGCTTTGAGCGGTACTAAAACTCTACCGTACTAAGTGTCCATACTTAGAGAAAGCTCTAAGGGATAACCTTAGACGTGCCTCAAATGAACATTCCGTACGTCCTGATTTGGGGCGGATAGCTATTCGGCCCGGGTAGCGACCCAATAGCCCGGACGGGTGCGCACTTCCATTTGGGGCCGGCTCACTACCACCCGGATGTCGTGGAAACCACCTTCAATTTGATTGTTGGGCGTGTAGCTCAGCAAATATTGACTGTGGAGCTCCTGGCTGATACCTTCCACTGCTCTTTCGAGACTGCGCTCACTCACGAATGCGTATTCCTTGCCGCCCGTGAAGCGGGTGAAGACGTCGAGAGTGTCGTCCACGAATATGCTTTTGACTCCTTTGAAAATATCCACAAAGACCGGGATAGCGTTGCCGAGGTAGTAGTTCTGATCGATGGTGGTGGGAGTGAGGGCAGCCCCGGCGGGTACGTGCTGCGCGGTGGTGGGGATGGACGGCGGTGGCGGAGGATCGCCGCGGGATGTGAGCGTGGCGACGACGCTCGAAATGTCGAGCGTGTAAATTGCGACGTTGGCGAATTGGGCTTCCGTCAGTGCTTCCCGAAGCCGAGCCTCGCTGCCGCGATCCCGTTTCTCGGCGATAATCAACAGCACTCGCCGGCGATCGCGTGGCCGGTTTTTCAGCATGCGAATGCACTGCATCTCGGCGTCAACCACAGCATGATTCGCGCTACCTGGCACCAGCTTTTTTAACGCCTCTGAAACTTTTTCGGTTTCGTTGGTGAAGTCTTGAGCCACCTGAATGCGATGGTCGAAGGCGACCACGGCCACCTCGCCGTCCTGTCCGGCAACCAGGTCGTTCAGCATCGAGCCAATTCTCTGGATCTTCGGCAAGACGTCGTTCAGGTTGGAGCTTTTTTGGACCGCGATGACCAGCGATAGCGGCTCATCCCGCACATCGGCAGTGATTCTTTGCAGCTTGTTGTTATCGAAAAGCTGAAAATCCTGGAGCTGCAGCCCGTCAACGAACTCGCCCTTCTTATCGCGCACGGTAGTGGGTGCAATGACGACGTTCACAATTGTGCTGATGTCGGCTTTGGATGGATCGGTCGCGGGCGGCGATTGGGCTAACGCGGCGCCGCAGATCAGGAGTATCGAAGCCTTCCGCATACTTTTAGTGTGGCATATCCGCATGACCTGTCCTCCCTTCCAATAGATCAACGATATGGGGCACAAGTTTCACGATTGCATCTAGCGATTCCACGGCGCCCCTGGGCGATCCGGGCAGATTGATGATCACTGTGCGGCCGCGAACTCCGGCGACAGCGCGGGAGAGCGCTGCCAGGGGCGTGGATTTCGAGCCCTCGGCCCGCATTACCTCGGCCACACCGGGAATCTCGCGCTCAATCACGGCGCGTGTGGCTTCCGGCGTGACGTCGCGCAGGGCTACGCCGGTTCCGCCGGTGGTGAAAATCACCGAAAAGCGGCCGGAATCGGCCAGACGGAGGAGAAGGGCGGCGATTTGGTCCGTTTCGTCGGGTACCAGCTCTTGCGCGGCAACGGTCCAGCCCAAGGCTTCCGCGCGTTCACGAAGTTTGGGGCCGGAGCGGTCCTCACGAGTGCCAGCGACAGCCGAATCGCTTACGGTTACGATGGCGACCTGAATCATGCGCGCTTATAGTCTCCGCTCTTGCCGCCCGTCTTTTCTAGGAGGTAGAGATCACGGATCTCGATGCTTTTGTCGAGAGCCTTGGTCATGTCGTAGACAGTGAGGGCCGCGACCGAGGCGGCAGTGAGCGCCTCCATCTCAACGCCAGTGGGTCCGGTGGTTGAGACGCTGGAGACGATGCGTACGCCGTCCGGTTCGATGTCCACTTCAACATCCACATGCGAGAGCATCAGCGGATGGCAGAGCGGGATTAGCTCGGACGTTTTCTTGGCGGCGGAGATGCCGGCTACGCGAGCAATCTCGAGCGGGTTGCCTTTGGGATTCTCGGGGAGCTTGGCCAGGACCTCGGGGCGGATGCTGACAAAGGCGTGGGCGCGGGCAGTGCGCTTGGTGGACGCTTTGGCGGAGACGTCGACCATCCGGGCGGCGCCGGCGTCGGTGTAATGACTAAGCTTCCTCTTCATAATTAGGGACAGTGCACTCAAATACCGATTTTCTGGCGCGGAAATTGGGGATTGAGTGCACTGTCCCTAATTAAAATGCGGATCAACTCGCCGGCGGACCAGCTTTCGCGGTCGGGCTCGGTAACCAGGAACGCATTGGCGCGTGCCAGCGCCGGAACATCACCCGATCCCTGCCAGCCGCTCGGTGTGACTTCCGATCCATCCGGGCTCAGCGTCGCGGGTAAGAAGCGTGTGAGTCCGGTTTTCTGCCGAAATTCGCGCGTAAGCTTGCTCCAGGGAAGCGGCAGCATCGGCTCGCCTTGCCCGCCCAATAGCTCCACAGCTGCGCGTCCGAAAATTTCGAAAGTTACCATAGTCGACGCCGGATTACCCGGTAGGCCGAAAAAGAATTTGCCCTGCGCCTTTCCAAACACCAGCGGCTGGCCTGGCTGGATGAGCACGCGATCGAAAAAGAACTCCGCGCCCAGATCCGCAAGCACGCGCTCCACCAGATCGTATTTTCCCGCCGAAACGCCGCCCGATAGCAGCAGCAAATCGGATTTCAGTCCTTGTTCCACCAACTCGCGCGTTCCCGCATATAGATCAGGAGCAACCGGCAGAATCCGCGGGCAACCGCCGGCACGCATCACCTGCACTGCGAGCGCCTGGGCGTTCGAATTACGGATCTGAAACTCGCGCGGCGTCTGATCCACTTCGACGATTTCGTCGCCAGTCGCCAGGATCGCGACCTCGGGCCTGCGGAAGACCCGGGCTCGCGGACGGCCGACCGTCGCCAGCAGCGCGATCTCGGCGAATCCCAGCCGACGCCCCGCCTCCAGCAGCACTTCATCGCGCCGCGCCTCACATCCTTGCGCGCTGATGTTCTCGCCACATTCGAGCGTTCGCGGAACGCCGACCCGATCACCGGTCACCTGGACGTGCTCGATCATCACCACGGCATCCGCGCCGCGGGGCACGGGGGCGCCGGTCATAATTTCGACTGCTTCGCCCGCCCGCATCTCCCCGGCGAAAGACTCGCCCGCCCGAACTTCGCCGATCACGCGCAGCTCACCCGGCAAATCGGCGGAGCGGACCGCGAATCCATCGCGAACAGATCGCGCGACCGGCGGATAATCACGATCAGCCGCTACGTTCTCGGCCAGCACGCGGCCGGCGGCATCCAAAAGCGCGACTTCTTCGACAGCGGGCGCCGGGTGCGATGCTGTCACCTGGGTGATTACGCAGTCACGAGCCTGATCGAAAGTAACGGTGGCCACGTATGCAATTGTACCTATGCACAGGCTGGCCGGCGGTGGTGTACACTGGCAACAAGTAGGTTGGTTAGGGTCGAAATTTATGAAAAAAGCAACTTTGTCGTTATTCTTTTTGCTCTTTGTGTGCGCGAGTGCTGTTCTCGCCCAGGACATCAGTGGAACCATAGTCGGAACCGTAACCGATCCCTCGGGAGCGGCGGTGTCGGGCGCACAGGTAACCATCTTCAACGTGAGGCAGAACCATACTGAGCGAGTGCTCACCACGGATCCGGCGGGGGACTATACCGCTCCTTATCTGCCGGTCAGCACCTATCGGGTTTCAATCGAGGCCAAGGGCTTTAAGAAGGCGGTCCGCGAGGATATCGTCTTAAACGTAAACGATAAGCTGACTGTCAGCTTTTTCCTGGAAGTTGGCGATGTGACGCAAACCGTCACCGTGGCTGAAACGCCGGTTCACGTGGATTTGCAATCGGCCACGCAGAGTACCGTGGTCAATGGCACGCAGATCCGCGAACAGGCTTTGATCACCCGCAACTACGAGCAATTGGTGGCCCTGATGCCAGGCGTGAGTTCGGCCTCGGTAGATCAACTCTACGTGGGAGTCACAGTTCCCTCGGGATCGACGGCCACTATTCCCTTTTCAATCAACGGCGCTCGGAACTCCAGTAACGCCTGGCTGGTGGATGGAGCGGACAACGTCGACCGCGGCTCGAACCTCACCCTGCTCAACACACCCAGCATTGATGCAATCGAGGAGTTCAAGGTGCTTCGCGGCAACTATTCGGCCGAATCGGGCCGGGCCGGCGGAGCGCAGATCAGCGTGGTCACGAAGTCGGGCACGTCTACATTCCATGGCGACCTATACGAATTCGTTCGTAACAGCGACTTCGCCGCGAACAATTTCTATAACAACGCTACCGCCCTCAACGTGGGACCGGACGGGAAGGCACAAGTAGCGCCGCTGCACTATAACAATTTCGGTTGGACGTTGGGCGGCCCAATCTACATTCCGGGCCTCTATAACAAGGACAAGAATAAAACGTTCTTTTTCGTTTCCGAGGAATTCCGGCGCGTCATTACTTATACCAGTGGTACGGCTACGCTACCGACATCTGGGGAGATCAACGGGACCTTCCCAACCCCAGTTTGCGTGTCCTACAGCGGTAACACCTGCAACCAGACCTCCACGCAAATCAGCAACATCGATCCGGTGGCTCGCGAATACATCAAAGACATCTTCTCGAAGCTGCCCTTAACCGCCAGTACGACAGTTCCGTCGCTGTTCCGCAACGTGTTCAATTTCGAGCAGGAGCTTTACAAGATCGACCACAACTTTGGCGCCAAGCTGCAAGTGTCCGTCCGGTATTTGCGCGACAGCATCCCGACTACGGAGCCGCAGGGGTTGTTTACGGGCAGTCCGGTTCCGGGCGTGCCCACAACCAACACCAACGCCCCCGGCCATAATTGGACCGCCCGGGCGGTTTCGGCCTTCACTCCAACCTGGCTCAACGAGGGAGGCTACAGCTATTCGTATGGCGCCATCATTAGCAATCCGGTGGGTACGATCAATTCGACCATCTCCCCCGACATCCAGACCACCCTGCCTTTCCCGGTCACGCTCACCCGAGTGCCTGGGCTGGTTTTCACCGGCGGCACTTCGATCACCGGCTACGGCCCGTATCGCGACTATAACCGGAACCATAACGTCTTTGACAACGTGACCAAGCTGATGGGCGAGCACACGCTGCGGTTTGGCGTTACCTACAACCACTATGAGAAGCACGAGAATAATGCCGGCGCCAATGCCGGATCGTTCACTTTCACGCCGGCTACCGTTCCAACTGGCACGACTACATTCAACCAGGCCTTTGCGAACTTCCTGCTAGGCAACGTAGCGTCTTTCAGCCAGGCGTCCGAGGACGTAACGCCGGATATTTTCGCCCAGCAGTGGGAGCTTTATGTGCAGGACGACTGGCGTGTCAGGACCAACCTCACGCTTAACATCGGTGTGCGGTACTCGAATTTCCGGCAGCCTATCGACGGCAACCATCAACTGACAAATTTCGATCCGGCGACGTATAATCCGGCCCAGGCCGCTCAACTCACGGCCGCTGGCCTGCTGGCTCCGGGAACCCCCAATCCTTATCTCAACGGCATCATCATCGCGGGTCAGAATTCGCCGTTTGGCAGCAAGGTCTCCACGCAGGACAACGGCGATTTCGCCCCACGCTTCGGATTTGCGTGGGATCCGTTCAAGACCGGCAAGACGGCAGTTCGTGGCGGGTATGGCATCTTCTACGACTCGACGCTGTACGGAATCTTTGAGCAGAATATTTTCGCCAACCCTCCATTTGTAAACTCGGCGACGATCCTGAACACGACCCTCGACAATCCAGCGGGCGGAACGGCCACCGTCAACAACTCGCCCAAGAACCCCTGGTCTACGCCGATCAAATTCCAAACTCCGTACAACCAGCAATGGAATCTCGAGGTCCAGCGACAGATCGCGAACACTTTCCAATTGAACGTCGCTTATGTCGGCAGCAAGGGGACACACCTGTTGGGCAATCTGGATCTCAATGAAGTCTTCCCCGGGCTGGCGTACACGTCCGGCTTGATTCCGGCGAATGCCGCCGTCACTTCGGCTAACACTCCACTGTTGAACGTGCTGCGTCCCTACAAGGGATACGCCGCCTTCGGCCAAGGGATCGAGCCCTGGTTTAACTCCAACTACAGTGCCTTGCAGATTTATGGCGAGAAGCGCTTTTCGGGAGACTCGCTAATCTCGGCGTCATATACCTGGTCGAAGAACCTCACGGACAATCAGACCGACCGCTCCACCGCGGCGCAGAATACATACAACTTCGATAGCGGCGAATATGGTCTGGCAACGCTCGATCGCCGGAACGTTTTCAGCCTGAACTTCGTCTACACCCTGCCATTTTTCCGCCAGGAAAAGGGCTTGGTTGGAAAAGCTCTGGGCGGTTGGGAAGCTGCGGGAATCGCCAACTACTATAGCGGCTTACCTTACACCGCGACGACCTCTGGAACGGACCCTGGTGGATTGGGCATCATCGGCGCCAGCGCGGCCAGTTTGCGTCCGGACCTGACTTGTAATCCGAATATTGGCCCGCAGACTCGCTACGAGTGGTTCAACACCGCCTGCCTGCCCTCGCCGTCGGTGAGCGCGCATCTGCCTGGCAACGAGGGCCGTGGCGTCATCCATGGACCGGGCTACGAAGGATGGAGCCTAGCGCTGTCGAAGAATCTGGTGTTCCGCGAGCGCTACCGATTCCAGTTGCGTGGCGAGGCGTCCAACGTGTTCAACCATCCAAATCCCAGTCTGTTCGGATCGCTATCCAACGTCAGCACACTGTTCGGCACGGTAACGACATATCGCGATCCGCGGATTATTCAGCTAGGAGCGAAATTTTACTTCTAAGCAGGGTTGTAGCGGTCTTTTTGCTCGGACTGCTCGCCGCCGGCGCCCAAGCCCCGGCGTTGCGCGATCCCAAGAATGCGATCTGGAGCAAGAAGGCTCCGGACGTGTACCGCGTCCGGATCGACACCAGCAAAGGCTCGGTTGTGCTTGAAGTCACGCGCGCTCTGGCTCCGCGCGGCGTGGACCGCTTCTATCATCTGGTTGAAACCGGCTTCTATGATGACTCCCGGTTTTTCCGCGTGATCGCCGGGCGGTTCGCGCAGTTCGGCATTCCGGGCAATCCCGCGATCGGGGGCATTTGGAGAAACCAGTCGTTTCCAGACGATCCGGTGCGCGCCAGCAATACGCGCGGCACCTTCGCCTATGCCATGACAGGACCGGACGCCCGCACCACCCAGATCTACATCAATACGAGCGATCAACTGCAGCAGGATGTCCAGGGATTCGCTCCGTTCGGAAAGGTAATAGAGGGCATGGACGTGGTCGACAAACTCTATAGCGGCTACGGCGAGACATCGGGCAGCGGGATGCGCGCGGGCAAGCAGGGCCGGCTGTTCGAGGAAGGCAACGCTTACCTGGATCGCGAGTTCCCGCGGCTCGATAAGTTAATTCGTGCCCGGATCATCCAGCCGTAAGCGCCTTTTGAATCGCGGCCTGCGCCTGTTGCATTTCGGAATCGTCTTTATACTTCTGACGCGGCCAGAAAAAGCCTCGCAGGCCGTCCTTGTTGCGGCGTGGGACGATATGCACGTGCAAGTGCGGCACGCTTTGGCTTACGCGGTTGTTGATGGCCACGAACGAGCCTTCCGCCTGCATGCCGCTTTCGACGGCGCGCGCCAGCAGCTGGACATTTTTGAAGAACGCGCCGATGACGTCCGCCGGGAGATCCTGAAGCGTTTCATAGTGGTGCTTCGGGATGAGCAGCGTGTGGCCCGGGAACAATGGCCGATTGTCCAGAAAGGCCAGAGAGAGGGAATCTTCGAAGACGATTGCGCTGGGCAGCGCGCGCGAGGCAATTTGGCAGAACTTGCAGCTTGGATCAGATTCCATCGTTTTGAGACGCCAACCAGCGGATCAGCTCTGGATCGGGCCCTCGCCTTGGCCCAGGACGGTCATTATCTGCTCTTTTCGCAGCTCGGCGGTTCTTACCGCGGAGCCCATCGAGTAAAAATACACCACGCCGCCGAGCACGAGACCACCGAGCAGCACGCCAAAAAGAGCCCATTCAGAATTGAAGGCATAGCGCGCCAGGTAGGCGAGAAACACCGGGGTCAAGGCCAGAGGAAATGTGAGCATGAGGACGGCCTGGGTCCGGCCGCTCGCCGCCGATCGAAACGATTTGGCCGGATTGACGGAGCGCGGATTGTAAACCGAACTGAGGTTTCCGATCGCCAGCAGAAATATGGTGACCACGCAGGTGACGGCGAGAGCTTCCACAACCTGGATGGGCGTGACCGACATTCGCAGCAACGTGCAGACGAAAGTGATGGAAGCAATCTCCAGAAAAACGATGAAAGCCGCGGCCAGGTTCTTGCCCATGAGAACGGTGGATATCTTGAGGGGCACCAGAAAGTAGATCTGCGCGGCGCTGCGATCGAATCCGAAGCAGTTCCAGAACAGCGCGTCGGTCAGTAACAACAGAGCATACACGCTCACGAAGGTCAGATAGTTTTCGGCCACCAGCGAGTGTTGGGAACTGGCCTGTCCGAAAGCAATCGGAGCCCATATCAGCAGGCCGAACGAAAAGCCCATCAGGAAAACCAGCCGGAACCGGGGAGCGCGACTCAAGAATCGCAGCTCCTTTTCGATCAGAGCTGCCAGGGGATCAGGCAGCAGGGCGCTAGGGAGCCGGTAAATCCACTCAATGCGGCTGGCTTTACGCCCGGATGCCGCCCGCTCGGGCACGTCGACCGACAGGCTGCGCTCGAACTGCCAGCGGCCGAATAAGTAAGCCGTAGCCGTCCAGATCAGCAAGACACCGATGTTTTCAACCGACGCTTCCCCTTGCGCCAAGTGCGCCGTCGCAGTCCAGGGCCAGAACGACGAAGGCTGGCTGGCGAACAGCCTCCTGATCCGGTTTTGGAAACCGGCGAACACCAGCAATTGCGGCAGCGCCGCCAGCAGGACCAGGAGCAGCGCTACGATCTCCCGCACCCGCTTGCGGGCCAGTAATCGAACCAGCAGATCGCGGATTCCGGCTGAACAGAAAAGATTGAAGATCACAAAAACAAGCAGCGCGGACGGACCCCAGAATGGAACCTTGGGATTCAGCAAAAGGCCGACGCCGGCTCCTGTCAGCAGCAGGAGCATTTCTACGCCGGTGGAGATCCGCAGCAGGACTTCGAGAGTGAATAACTGGCCGGTGGGGATCGGGTAGACCAACAGCTTCCTGGTGTCGAGTGAAGACCCCAGGGAAGCCATGAGGACGGGAATGAGCTGCCAATAGAGGAAGCAAACCAGGAGCGCGCTGGGCAGGACATCGCGAATCAAGTTGACATCGTCCGGGTTCGAAAGCAGGATCGCAGCCAGACCCGCCAGGAAGGCGAATCCGCCGTACCAGACCAGAGTCAAAAACGCATTGACTGCGAGCGCCGCCTTGTTGGAGCGTGGAAAGTGGTTGCGAGTGGTGCGCCACTGCGCCCAGACGATGGCTCTAGCCTGATTTCCCATGGGCTATAACCAGTCCAGACTTTCGGCCGGCCGCTCGGCGCCGACTACCCGGACAAACACGTCTTCGAGCGTCTCCGATCCGCTGCGCAGCTCCGCCATGGGGCCGGACAGCACCAGCTTGCCTTCGTGGATGATCGCGACCCGATCGCACAAGCGCTCCACCACCTCGAGAACGTGAGAGGTGAGAAACACGGTGGCGCCATGGCGAACCTGTTCGAGCAGAATGTCCTTCATGAGTCTGGCGCCGACGGCATCCACGCCTTCAAAGGGCTCGTCCAGCAAAAACAACTCCGGCCGGTGAATCAGGGCCGCTGCCATGGCGACCCGCTTGCGCATGCCTTTGGAATAGTCGCCGATCAGTTTTCTCGGTTCGCCATCCAACTGGAAAAGGGCCAGGAGCTCGCCCGCTCGCTCGCGTGCCCGCTGCCGCTCCAGGCCATACATCCGCCCCACGAATTCAGTAAATTCGAGGCCGGTCAAGTGATCGAAGAGCAGCGACTCATCGGGTACCAGGCCGATCCTGCCTTTCACTTCCAGAGCCTGCGCCGGCATCGGGCGGCCCAATAATTCGATAGTGCCGGAGGTGGGTGGCGCCAGACCCATCAACATGCGGATGGTGGTGGTTTTGCCGGCGCCATTGGGGCCGAGGAATCCGAAGAAAGAGCCTCGGTGGACTTCAAGATTCAGACCGTCCACCGCAGCTTTCGCCCCGTAAACCTTGCGCAAGTCATGGGTCGCTATGGCGCAGGTCGAATCCATGGGATCAGTCCCATGGTACAAGAAAGCCTTTCGGAGCCGTGACCGGCAGGGAGCGGGTCCTTATTCTAGGAGCAAGGGATGGCGGCCGGGATTTTCCCGGCATTCAAGCTTTTTGTTCAAGCGTCCGATAAGTCAAGTGTGACGGTGTCAGAGACTCCTTCGACGGTGCGCGAGCGGGCTTTACGCGCCTTGAGCCAGCTTCCGCCTTTTTCGCCGATCCTCAATCGCTTGATCGCCAGTTTGGCGCAGGAAGATGTGTCGTTCGCCAAGGTCGCTGATTTGATCGAGAAAGACACGGTGCTGGCCGGCAATGTCCTGCGGCTGGTGAACTCGGCGCTGTATGGGCTGCGCGGTACTGTGAACTCGATTCGCCATGCGGTTTCGCTGCTGGGGATCGTTAAGCTCCGCAATGCGACGCTGGGCATGTCCGTGGCACGCATGTGGGCTCAAGTAAAAACCCCGGCGGGTTGGTCGATGGCGCGGTTCAACCATCACTCGGTCGGCGTCGCCCTACTGGCCGACTTGATAGCCCAGCGACGGTCGGTCAGTTACGCCGAGGGCGCTTTTGCAGCCGGCCTGTTTCACGATCTCGGCTTACTGCTGGTTGCGATGGGTCTGCCGGAAGAATTCAAAGAGATTTCCTTGCTGTGCCAACAGAGCGACAAGCACCCGCTCGAGGCTGAATTGCAGGTCCTCGGCCTGCCGCACTCGGAGTTGTCCTCCCTCGCGCTGGCGGCCTGGAATTTGCCCCGCCCTATCCAGATGGCTGTCCGTTATCAGGATCAGCCCGAGCTTGATCCCACCGAGGCGGAGGCTAATGAGCTCAGCCTGAGCGCCATCCTGAACGCCGCGAACGCCCATTTGAACAGCGTTGGAACCTCGATCAACCTCTTCGACGGCCGGCCCGCTGCCGGACAGATTTCGCTCGAATCCCTAGGACTCGGAGATCGGCTGCCCACTGTCTTAGCCGAGTTCGAAGCCGAGTTTACCGCGATGAAGCGTTACTTCTGACTGGTGCTTATATAAAATTCACCAGCGCCTACGATCTCCGCCGGTCCAGTTAAGTACACCGATTTTTCCCATCGCAGGTCGAGCGCCTCGCCTCCCGACGCCAGCACGCGCACCGGACTGGCTGCCACTTCACGAAGAATCGCCGCCACGGCAGCGCCGGTCGATCCGGTACCCGAACTGAGTGTCACGCCGGCGCCTCGTTCGTAGAAGCGGGCTTCGATGATGTGTTGGTCCACTGGCCGAACGAACGATACGTTGGTTCGCTTGGGAAAATGCGGGTGCTCCTCGATCTCCGCGCCCACTGCTTGCCAATCCGGCGGAAAGCGATCCACGAATACCACGCACTGGGGGTTTCCGACGTCGAGAATCGTCACCTCTTGAGCGCCATGTCGAAGCGGCAGCAGGCAACGAACCTGGTGCTGGTGAAAGACCGGCTGTCCCATGTCCATCTCGAATAGGAAACGGCGGCCGGTTCGATCTATCAATCTCAGATGCTTGGGTCCGGCGCCGGTAGTGATCGTGATATCGCCCTTGGCCCGGCCGGAATCGAGCAGTAGCGCGGCGGCGCAACGGGTGCCATTGCCCGAAATTTCGGCTTCGCTTCCATCGGCGTTGAAGAGGCGGATAGAGGTGTCCCGAATCAGCATCCAGCCGTCGGCGCCGATGCCTGTATGCCGGTTACAAATCGCCCGAGCGAGCGATGCCAGATCACCGGTGGGAACCTGATCCGCCCAACTCAGCAGGAAGTCGTTTCCGGCGCCGTGCGCCTTGGTGAAGGGAATGGTCATAGCGGCCATGGTTTAATCCCGCTTGTAAATCTCGATCACGGGTGCGCCTTTGATTATGATGGTTCGTTCCAGATGATAGCGTGGACCGGTCTTGAAGGTCGCTCTCTGGACCGCTGTCGCCACGGCGTCGCCCGAGATCGCGATCGCCCATTCTTCATGCAGGAACAGGTCGGGACGTGTGGTGGCGGCCATCCAGGCCGGCTCGTTTCCGTCGTGCAGCGCTTCGCGCAGAGGAATTCCGGCCTGGCGTAGCATGCCGGTCAGGTCGCCGAAGCTGGTGAAGATCCCCGCGCCACGCTGGTATTGACTAACGAGAACCTGGGAGGCCTCACGTGTCCAGGCGCGCCGGCCTTGGGAATTGATCTGCGACTCTTTCCAGCAAATCCAATTGTCCGGCTTTCGATGAATGAGCCACGGCGCAATTCCGACGGCAATAGCAGCCAGCGCGACCAGCGCACGCCAACGCCCGGCGGCGAACAGCGTCGTACACGCGCCGGCAACCGCGAGCAACGGCAGCGCGGACAAGCCGTAGCGAGTGTTGTAGTAACTGTTGAACCAGAGTTGTGGAACGAAGATCGCCGCGCCGCCCGCGTACATGCTCCAGAGATAGAAGACCGCCGGCAACGCAGTCAGCAGCGGCGGCCAGAACACGCGCTTCCAAAATACGGTGAACAACCCAGCGGCTGCAACGACCAAAACGCCCCAGCCAGCACACATTTGCGTGACGGTCCGGAAAAACAGCCAGGCCTTTTTCCAATCCTGTTGGCCGGGATAAACGCCCGTTCTCTGATTAATGGCTTTCGCCGAGTAGGGACCGTTGAAAAACTCCAGCGGATTGCTATACAGCCACCAGTTGTGACCGAGCCAGTAAAGCGGCGCAAGTGACGCGAGGGTTGCGAAGACGAAAGCTGCACTCAGCCGGCGTTTGGCCGCGAACAAAAAATAGACAGTGACGAAAGGGATCAGGAACCAACCTTCGTAGCGCGACAGCGAGGCCGTCAGGCTCGCCACAGCCGTCCCGATCACAGCCCATAACGATTGTGTATCGCGGAACAGCACGGTGAAGTAAAGAACAGCCATGAGTCCGGCAAAAAAGACTGGCTCCGTCATCGGCGTAGCTTCCAGATAAAGCAGATTTGGATTCAGAGCGAACAGTCCCAGAGCGGCGAATCCAGCCGCCGACGATGCGGTAGCGCGTCGCATGGCAGCGAACAGGAATACGCCGGCCAATACGAAACAGACCGAGGACGGGATAGCGCCGGCGAGGCCATTGCGCCATAAACGATCGTCGGTGACCAGCGCCAGCGTAAGCAGATGCGGCAGCGGCAGCCAGGATGTTCCGATCTGGTCGTATCCGGGAGTCCGGGAATCCAAAATCCGCCGCGCGATGTTCAGGTGCGCCTCGGCATCGCCGTAATACAATGTCCAGCCGAAATGGTTTACGGCCATGGTCGCCGCGGTGCTCAAAGCCGCCAGGCACACCAGCACCAGGCTCAGTTCCAGACGTGCGTATTTCAAAACTCAGTGAATGCCCGGAATTCGTTGAACCGGCCGTCGATTTCCGCGCGTGCCAAGGTGCGAAACCGGTCCACTCCGAACTTTTCGCAGCAGAAGCTGCCCATTACCGACCCATAGATGACGGCGCGGCTGAGTTCCTTGGCGTCGATGTGGCCTTTTTTTAGGTCGAAGCCCTTCTCCGCGAGATAACCGATAAAGCCACCGGCGAAGCAGTCACCCGCTCCGGTTGGATCGAAGACTTCTTCGAGTAGATAACCCGGTACGATGAAATGCCCGTCGGGCCGGAAAAGGATGGCGCCGTATTCGCCCCTCTTGATCACCAGAGTTTGAGGACCCATCTCAAAGATCTTGGCGGCCGCGCGCTTCAGATTGTATTCGCCGGAGAGCATGCGGGCCTCCGCATCGTTGATCAGCAGAAAGTCCCATTGCCGGATCGTTTCGAGCAATTCATCCCGATAGTCTTTGATCCAATAGTTCATCGTGTCGCCTCCGGCCAGACGCAGGCCGTTCATCTGCTCGCGCACGCTGCGCTGTAGCGACGGCTGGATGTTGCCGAGGATCAGGTAAGGCGTTTCGCGGTAGCTGGCGGGCAGCTTGGGTTTGAAGTCGGCGAAGACATTGAGGTCGGTGCGCAAGGTAGTGCGGTCGTTCATGTCGTCCGAGTAGACGCCGGCCCAGAAAAAAGTCTTGCCGGGCACGCGCTCGAGGCCCTCCAGGTCGATGGCATGATCGGCCAGCAGCTTTTCATCTTCTTTGGCGAAATCATCGCCCACCACGGCGACGATTTTGGTTTTGGCGAAATAACTGGCGGCCAGCGCGATGTAGGTGCAGGCGCCGCCCAGCATGCGGTCCACACGGCCATGCGGCGTCTCGACACCGTCGTACGCCACGGATCCAACTACGACAACTGACATGCTTCTGATTGTAAACTGAGCCGCTCCCGCCAGTCTTCGCTAGAATGAAATCACGCAACCGGGCGGTTAGCTCAGTTGGTTAGAGCGCCTGCCTTACAAGCAGGAGGTCCGCGGTTCGAGCCCGCGACCGCCCACCATCGCCGCACTTGCGAATCAGGAACTTGCAAGTTCGATCCCTAAGCAAAAGTTTCCGATATTTACGAATCAATGTTCAGCGCGGAGTTTGTTACTAGCGTGTCCATTGCGCCTACACTACAAGCCACTGCCCCATTGAGAGTGGTCATGCCTTTGGGGCGCAACTTTGAAAGATGCTAAGGGCGTTGCATTGGCCGCGGCTTCGAAAGGAACTCTGTGAAAAACTCCTCCTTGGCTTTGTCTCCCGCAACACTGATTGACGCGGTTTTGTCGCCAAGTTCCATGGTTATGCCCGGTTTTTCGCCGGTTGAAGGCCAACGGGGAAGGCCCTTGCCATTGGGATCACCTCTTGCCGCGAAATTGGCCCAGTACGAGGACACCATCTCGGCGATCCTGCGATCAGCATCCGTAAAGGGCCGGTCGGACTTAGCAAGCGAGTTGAATACGTACGGGACCTCCGAAGTATGGAAAGCACCATACTTGTCAGCATCGGGTCCAGGCAGCGTGTGATCCCAGTAGTAGGTGTAGGCTTTGGTGTTCGCGGTTTTAGCCCGGTTCAGGACCCAGAGATACATCGATGTGCGCATCTGATCGCGCGCGCTGTCGTTTTGCGACAGCCCGGCTTGCTCATAGGAACCGGCAGGATATAGCTTCAGGAACGCGCCAGACATATCGCCGTAGCGTTGACGTGCATTCTTCTCGAATGCCTCCACGCTGATATCGGGATGCGGCACACCTCCTCCAAGATCGTCTCTGTTGCAGCCGGTCAATTCCGGAACGTCGTTTTGTTTCCCCTGAGCGAAGATCTCGTTGGGTGAGGCCGGTAGCAAATGACCATCAACCACAGGTCCGAAACGCACGGCGGGACCGCCCCCGGCAGTCGGTGTTATGAGATCCTTCCAGGAAGCCGCCCTCAGCTCCGCCAAAGAATGCAAACCCCTTGTCCCGGCAAAGTGAGCGCCGTCTTGCTCCTGCTCGGCTAGTGTGCGCAAATTGGACACAATATTCGATCCGCTCTCCTCAATGGCCCTGGCGAAGAGACGCTTGGCAAACGGCGATGCAACCAGAATGTGAGCGTCGCCGGCGCCGGCCGATTGTCCGGCGATCGTTACCAGGGCCGGATCGCCGCCGAAGGCCGCGATGTTTTCATGCACCCACTGCAGTGCCGCCAACTGGTCGAGAATTCCATAATTACCCGAAGTGTCCGACTCCTTTGTCAGCTCGGGATGTGTGAAGAAGCCGAATACCCCGAGCCGATAATTAATGGTGACAACCACTAGTCCTTTCTTGGCCAAGCCCTCCCCGTCATAAACGGGAACAGCGGCACTGCCCTCTACATTGCCGCCACCATACATCCAGAAAAGCACCGGCCGTTTCTCACCGGCGGATTTGGCGGGAGTCCAGATATTCAGATACAGGCAGTCCTCGCTGATCTCGCCATGCGTCATGAACTCGAAGGTCCAGGGCTTTCGCTCGGGGACAATGTTCTGAATGCAACTTGCGGAAAACTGATCGGTTTTTCGTATTCCCTGCCAGGGGGCAGGGGGGCGGGGTGCCCGCCAGCGCAGGTCGCCCACTGGCGGCGCCGCGTACGGGATACCCTTGAATACTGCGATGGAAGAACTACTCGACGAGATATCGCCAGAAATCAGCCCGCCCTTGATCTTCACGGGCTGCTGGATCGCTGCGGCAGACGGTAGCGCCGCTAAAGCCACCGCCAGAAAAACATGGAAGAGCCGTCGATTCATGTTGTCGTACCTTTCGGATTTCAATTCCCGCGACCGTTATTATAGCTAGCCACACACGGGTCTCTTCAATTAGAAGGAGCAGTGCGCCACGTTTAAATGACTGACTCGGCATCTTGAGGTCGGAGTCGTTCTACGCGCGGACTGCCCGGGCCAAATAACTCGAAATTGAACCCACCGAAGCTCGCGTGAAACAACCAGAGCGGGCGCAAGAAAAAGCATCGAAGGAGCGATGACAGCTATTGAGGAATGATGCCTCGTTTCGAAAGACGCCTCCCGGTTTTTTTCCTGTCCCTCACAACCGGGTTAAGATGTTCTCATCACAACGGAGTTGCGCATGTCCCGAATTGGCTATTCGGCCCTCGCGATAGGGTTGGCTTTATCACCTGCTTTTGCACAGACTCCTTCGATCGCCTGGGACCAGCAGAAGGCCGAGATCCTGCGGCATCATCGTTCGCTAATTCAGATCGACACCAGTAATCCGCCGGGGAATGAAACCAAGGTCGTCGAGTACATCAAAAAGGTGTTCGACGCTGAAGGTATTCCCACCCAGACGTTCGCTCTCGACTCGGCCCGCGGCAACCTGGTGGCCCGGCTCAAGGGTAACGGCAGCAAACGGCCCGTGTTGATCCTGGCCCACACCGACGTGGTGGGCGTGCAGCGCGAAAAGTGGCCGATGGATCCGTTCGGCGCGGTCCTCAAGGACGGCTATATTTGGGGGCGTGGCAGCAACGACGATAAAGATAAGCTGGCTTCCAATATCATGGTCATGCTGCTGATGAAGCGCAACGCCGTGAAACTCGATCGCGACGTCATCTTCCTGGCCGAGGCCGGCGAAGAGGCTACGCCTCACTGGGGAATCGACTTCATGGTGGGCCAGCACTTCGATCAGATTGAGGCGGAATATGCGCTCACCGAAGGTGGGACGGCAACCTGGGAGAACGGGCGAGTCACCATAATACAGATTGCAACCACCGAGAAGGTGCCGCGCGGCGTGCGACTGGTGGTGAACGGAACCTCGGGGCATGCTTCGGTTCCTCGGCTCGATAATGCCATCGTCCACCTTACGGCGGCGATGACGAACCTCGCAAGGTGGGAAACGCCGATGCGCTTAAATGACACCACGCGGGCGTACTTCGAACGCCTGGCCACCATCAGCAGCCCGGAAAATGCCGCCCGGTACAACGGTTTGATGGACGCCGCGCGCGCCCCAGCCATTCAGCGCTACCTGGCCGAGCACGATCCGGTACGCTATTCGATGTTGCGAACCTCGGTGGTGCCGACAATTCTGAAGGCCGGTTTCCGTCAGAACGTGATCCCATCGGAGGCCGAAGCCACCGTGGATATTCGCGCCCTGCCGGACGAAGACATTACCAAGTTTTACGACGAGATGCGGCGAGTGATGGCCGACCCCGCGATTCGTATCGAGCCGCTGCCGGAAGAGCGCCCGGCTGCGCCTCCCTCGCGAATCGACACGGACATGTTTCGCGTACTGGAGCAGGTGAGCAAGCGGATTTACCCCGGCGTAGTCGTCTTGCCCACGATGTCGACCGGCGCTTCAGACATGGCCCGCCTGCGCGCGCGCGGCGTTCAGTCCTATGGCATCGGGCCCGCCGTTACCGATACCGACCGCGTGAATTACGGGGCCCACAGCGATGTCGAGCGTCTTCCGGAAGCGTCCCTCTACAAATTCGTCGAGTTCACCTGGAACGCAGTCACCGGAATCGCCGCCAGCCGATAGCGTCGCAGGAATCAGCGAAGCACGGGCGGTGAATTCGAGGGTCCGTGGGCGATTGCCGGTAGTATGGGCTGTTATCAACCATCATCCCGACGCAAAATCGTACACCGTCGGGAATCCGAGGAGCACGGCTTTCGGCGCTGGACCGATCAGCGGATGGAATGGCACGTTCTCCGAGCCATGAGAATTAGTACCGCCCTGGGCGGCATGAGCGGATGGCGTACTCAACGGCCCTCCGCGCTCAACACGAACTCGGCGATGGGCGTTGCGAGCGGGGGCCGCAAACCGGGTGGCAGGTCATGTCCCGTCCCGCGATCACGACGAGTTCCAAGCCGGGAATGAATACAGCCGGAGATAGCCCACCGATGACATCGCATCTGCGGTCAGCGAGGCCGTGGATCACGAGGCACCTCGCGCGCCTGCAACAGGAGTTGGCGTGCCGCGCACCCGGCTCCCCCCAGTGCCCATCCTCGAAAGCACATTTGGGGGCGCCAACATTTTTGGAGGGTCTACAGGCGGCGTATTATCACCGATAGGTGGTACCGACCTGGATCAGGAGGCGGTAGCCAAATACCGGGTATCCTGAGGTTCATGAAAACTGCCATTGTTACCGGGGCCGCCAAGGGGATTGGCAAGGCCATCGCAGAACGCCTGGCGCACGACGGATTCACAGTAGTTGTAGCGGACATCGACGAGCCGGCAGCGATCTCTGCAGCCGCGGCGTTATCTGGGATGGGCATCAGCGTGGATATTAGCAATAGCGCCGCTGTACAGCGTATGGCGGCCGCCGTGCTCGGCCGCTACGGGTCGATCGACGTGCTGGTAAACAATGCTGGTATCACGGGGAAAGCGGCTCCCGTGCACGAGTACCCGGACGACGAGTGGCGTCGGGTGATGGCGATCGATCTGGACGGCGTGTTCTATTGCACGAAGGCGGTGCTTCCTTCCATGCTGGCGAAAGGGTCGGGGCGCATCATAAATATCGCGTCGATCTCCGGGAAGGAGGGCAACCCTAACATGCCCGCGTACTCAACGGCCAAGGCGGGGGTCATTGGTTTCACCAAAGCCCTGGGAAAGGAAGTAGCGACGAAAGGAGTGTACGTCAATTGCATCACTCCCGCCGTGATCGAAACCGAAATTCTAAAACAATTGACTAGCGAGGCGGTGAACTATATGGTCTCGAAGATTCCCATGGGTCGGGTGGGCCAGCCCCGGGAAGTGGCCGCGCTCGTGTCGTGGCTGGCTTCAGAGGAGTGCAGTTTTAGCACCGGAGCCGTCTTTGATCTCAGTGGAGGCCGGGCGACTTACTGACGACCAGATAGGCGCCATCGTCTACCCACCAGAGGAACCAGCTCCTTTTACAAAGTCCCCTAGCTTTTTAGCTCCATAGAGTGGCGTAGACTCGAACCTTGATGGGGACGCAGCTTGGATCGCACCATTATCAACACGGCCGGTCTTGCGGGTACGGCCAGCACTCTAGCCGGAGTTCCAAGTGCTCATTTGGGTATCCCTTTTCTTGGGTAATCGCCAGAAACAGCCTGTTGAAGAACTCGTCGGTAGCTTCCGATTCCTGTCGCGGAGATTTGAATGACCTTATCGCGTTTTCGTGTTGACAGCACCACTGGTCTCGACGGTGATCTAGCGCTGCGCGACCGGAGAATTATCTGTTGGTTAACCATCCGGTCAGCTCCTTAAACTATTCAACTATTTTGAACTCTGCTTGACCGATTCCCACTCCGATGGCACAGTGATAGGCGCACTGTGAGAACTCAGGGGATTTGTGTTTAAGTCCCGCGAGTTGGGGGGCAGATGAAGGTTAGACGTTTCTTTGTACTAGTTTTTGCAGTTATGGCAGGAGGATTCCTGCTATACGGTCAAGGCACCGCCCGGATCGTCGGTGTAGTTAGCGATTCAGGCGGAGGCTTGGTGCCAAGCGCCCAAGTGACTCTAATCAACGACGCTAATGGGCTGCGTGAGATGGCCCCTACTGACGAGGCAGGCCGCTACAATTTCACGCAATTGGCCGTTGGTAACTACCGAATCGAAGTCACCGCGGCCGGATTCAAGAAGGAAACGCGAACCGGTATTAATCTAGTCGCCGAGCAAGTATACACGGCCGACCTCACGCTGGAAGTTGGAAATGTGAGCGAGTCAGTGGAGGTATCGAGCAGCGTGGCGACAGTAGAGACCGCCGTTTCGTCGCTGCGCTCGACTGTGCGTACCGAACTGATCGAAGATCTCCCGCTGAACGGGCGCGATGCGCTAACTTTGCAAATTCTCGTACCTGGCAGTGTCAACCAGCCCGGAGCCAGGGTGAGTCTTTCCGAGGAAAATGCAATCTCAGTCAACGGAGCACGGGGCAGCGACAACAACGTCATATTGGACGGCGGCACTAACGTTGACGTCTATACCGGCACGCCTGCGTCTCTGCCCAACCCCGACGCTTTGCGGGAATTCAGCGTGGTAAGCAGCTCGTTCGATTCCGAATATGGACGCAGCGCAGGATCGCTCGTGAGCGCCGTCATCAAGAGCGGCACCAACTCATACCATGGCAGCGCTTACGATTATCTGAGAAACGACGTTATGGATGCACACCAGTTCTTCTTTGGCGGAACGTTCCTGCCCAAGAATCCACTGAAGCAGAACCAGTTCGGCGCCAGCCTGGGCGGTCCGATAAAACGGGATAAGAGCTTCCTCTTCTTCTCCTGGGAATCTCTACGCAATGTGCAATCGAGCCCCGGATCGGCCGGTCCGATGCCCTCGGCTCTAGAGGTCGGAGGAGACTTTTCTCAAAGCAAGAACAAGCCCATAGACCCAACCACCGGCGCTCCCTTTCCGAACAACGTCATTCCGTCGTCTGAGATTTCGCAACCCGCGCTCAAAATAGCCAACTTGCTCTTCCCTCTGCCAAATGCCCCTGGGAACATACTCAACTTCAATGCCCCGGGCAGCCAGAACATAAATCAGTACGTGCTCCGATTCGACCATGCGTTGACCGATCGCGACCGCTTTAATATCAGCTATTTCTATAACGACAACTACCTGGTATCGAACTTCGGTCTTCCTTTTGAGGAGGGTTACAGCCACTGGACAAATAATCGCATGACGTTTAACTACACGAAGATCCTGTCACCGACGAAAGTGAACTCATTTACATACACCTTCAACGATTTGCACTTCCAGCGGAATTGTGACCCCATTGATCCGAGTCAATACCCCGGTAGTGCCGGAGTCGCGCCTGGCTTCCGGTTCCAGGATGCCGGTGTTATGACCGTCCCCTCCGATCCAAAGTACGTAGTCAGTACCCGATTTGGCAGCATTGCCGGTTACTTTGGGACCAACGGAAACACGTACTTCGACGTGACTCCCTGGGTCGACGAATTCAGGGACAGTTTGACAATCACGCTCGGATCGCACTTGATCAAAGTGGGTGGGGAGTTTTCACATACTGAGGCGTACCGCCACGAAAATATTTCGGCGGATGGCTCCGTCTACAGTTGGGGTGGGAGCATTGCTAACAACGGCTGGGCAGAGTACCTGCTCGGACGGCCCAACCAGTACTCGCAAGAATCGTCCACCGTTAGAACCGACAGTATATATGACTCACTGGGTATCTTCATCCAGGATGACTGGAAGGCCCGGCGTAATCTGACATTGAACTTGGGGTTACGATGGGAGCCCAGCTTGGGTGTTGTAGATGGCAATGGCGAAACGACGGCCTTCCGGCCGGGCGAGCAGTCCGTCCTCTATCCCAACGCGCCACTGGGTCTCGTGTTCCCCGGCGATCCCGGAATTACTCCTATCACGCATCCGAGGAACTGGGGCAACTTTGCTCCGCGCTTCGGTTTTGCCTGGCTGCCCTTCGGGCCGGATTCTAAGACCAGTGTTCGCGGCGCCTATGGTATCTTTTACAACACCGAGCGCGATTATCTGGAGAATGAGACTCAAATTGTTCAGCCGTTCGTCCTTAATCTTAACGTTGTTGAGAACAGCAATCCCCAGGGTTTCGTCAATCCATGGGCAGTTTTCCCCGGCGGCGATCCGTTCCCTTACACAGCTCCTACAACTGCCGCTGGGAAGGCGGCCATCCAATTCGTTCTCCCGGCTCAGATACAGCGGTTCTTCGGTCCGGATTGGCACACACCGTACAACCAGCAGTGGAATTTGTCTATCCAGCGGCAAATCCCTTGGAACACAGTTGTCTCGGCGGGCTATGTAGGGTCGAAGGGGACGCACCTGGTCCTCAACGTCGAACAAGATCCGGCGGTATTCATTCCCGGCAACGGGCCGAACGGACAGCCGCTGTCGACTACGGGAAATATTAACGCCCGGCGCCTCAATACGAACTTCAGTACGATGAATGAGGCGTACACCGGCGGCAACTCGAACTTCAATAGCCTTCAACTGGCGGCCAACCGGCGTTTCACAAAGGGTATAAGCATGAGTCTGAATTACACTTGGTCCAAGGTGCTTGATTACGAGTCGTTAGACCGCAATGCCTCCCTTCCACAGAATCCCCTTAACTTGGCGCCCGAGTACGGGCCGGCGGATTTCGACCACCGGCAAGTCTTCTTCGCGACGTTCCTAGCGGAGATTCCACTTCCTGGAAAAACAGGGTGGGTCAGTAGATTCAGCCAGGGTTGGCAAGTCAATGGAATCTTCAGATATATTAGCGGCGATGTCTTGACCGTGAATCCTGGCGTGGACACGGTGCTTAACGGCGCCGCCACCGCCAATGAACGGGTGAACATCGCGGGAAGTCCGGTTTTGTCGTCAGGCGCTGCCTTCAACCAGCTGTACCTGAATACTGGGTCGTTCGTAAAGGCGCCCCTTGGTTCGTTTGGAAACGAGGGCCGAAACGCCTTCAACGGACCAGGCAATTGGAACCTCGACGCATCCTTCTTCAAGCTGACGCGGATCACTGAGCGAGCCGGATTGGAATATCGCTTCGAGGCATTCAACGCTCTAAACCACCCCCAATATGGAGACCCCAACACAACTCTCAACGCCGGCACTTTCGGCAGAATTACCACGGTAGCAACAGCATCAACGGCCACCGGAACTCGGGTCCTGCAGATGGGATTAAAGCTAATTTTCTAGGCGCCTCCAAAGGATCAATATGGCAACACCACGTAATAGCGACTTTGTGAAGTATCTTGGCACACTCTGCCGCCTTTTGATTGGCGCACTGTGCCTCTCGCCGGCGGTATTCTCACAGACCACTGCCGGCCTGACCGGGACTGTAACGGATATGAGCGGTGCCACCGTGCCGGGCGCCAAAGTCACATTGGTGAATACAGAAACCGCTGCCCAGCGCGAGACCGCAACCAATGATTCCGGGATCTATGGTTTCACGGCCCTTCAACCGGGCGTCTATAGACTGACATTCCAAAAAGAGGGCTTCGCTCAGATCACAAGCGAGGTGATCAGGCTCGAAGTCAACCAGGTTGCGCGGCTGGATGTTTCGATGCATCCTGGCGCGGTCACTGAAAACATTCAAGTCACCGCGGCTGCAGCCCTTCTGGAGTCAAGCAATTCGCAAATCGGACAGGTGATTGAGACGAAAGCCGTGAGCGATTTGCCCCTGAATGGCCGCAATTTCGCTCAGCTCGCAATTCTCGGAACTGGCGTGGTCGGTGTAGGGTATGGACCCAGCGGCACCATCGGAAGTGGCACCCGCCCGGATGACCCGCGTCCCGGCGCCGAACTCATGTCCAACGGCAACCGCGAGATGTCCAATGATTTTCTGCTGGATGGTGTAGACGATAACTTCCGCCGGAATGCCCTGATTACGTTGCGGCCCACGGTTGAAGACATCCAGGAGTTCAAGATCCAGACGAATTTGTTTGGTGCCGAACAAGGGCGTAACTCCGGCGCGACGGTCGATGTGATCACCAAGAGCGGTACGAACAACTACCACGGCAGTGCGTTCGAGCTTCTTCGCAACAATGACATGGACGCGCGGAACTTTTTCAATGCAGTGGGCACTCCGCAGCCGGAGTACCGTCAAAACCAGTTTGGCGGCAGCATGGGAGGGCCAATTATCCACAATAAGGTCTTCTTTTTTGGAGATTATGAAGGTTTTCGCAAACTGCAAGGCACGACTACGAGTGTGAATACGGTCCCGACCATCGCTGAAAGGGGTGGCGATTTTAGCGGCCTTGGGCGCGCGATATACGATCCTGCCAGTCTAGTTGCTGCGCCGGGGACCGCCAGCGGCTTCACCCGGCAGCCATTTCCGGGAAATATCATTCCCGCCAACCGCTTCGACCAAGTTACTTCCCGTGTGATTCAGGCCTACCCGCTTCCGACGCTGTCGTCATTGGCGAACAACCAGTTCACCAACCCCGTCCTCGGACAGAACTACGATCAAGGCGACGGCCGCGTCGATTGGAATTTGACTGGGAAGGATACTATCTTTGGCCGCTTCTCGAGGCAGGACACATTGACAAACACGCCGTCCACATTCGGGTTCCGCAATGTTCCAGGACTCTCCATACCGGTGAGCCTCGGAAATAGCACCACTTATGCGGGCCGTGCGCCTATGAGCAACTATAATAGCGTGCTGGCCTGGACCCATCTGTTCAGTCCTACATTTCTGGTTGATGCGAGGATGGGATATTCGCGCTTTGCCATGCGCAACATCGATGCCACAGCGCCCACCAGTGGAGCGGGTCTTGGCCAAATGCTAGGCGTGCCGAATTCAAACCAGGAACCCGAGTCGCTCGGCTTTCCGATTTTTTCGATTTCCGGATACACAGGGATAGGCGGACCTGCCGCAATTCCCACCATCCGCTACGAAAACACCTTCAATCCCGTGACCAACTTCACCAAGACGTTGGGTCGGCATACACTCAAGTGGGGCGCAAGCATAGTTCGCCGTCAAATTATCGACTTCCAGGATAACTCGGGGAACGGCCAATTTACCTTTGACAACACTTTCACGGATAATCCGAACTCCGCGGGCAACACCGGCAACGCGATGGCGAGCTTCCTGCTTGGCGCGTCCGGAAGCATCACCCAGGCTTTTCAGTTAGTGTGGGCCGGTACCCGCGTTCTCGAGCTTGGCACATACGTGGCCGATGATTGGAAAGTGACCAGCCGTCTCACCCTCAACCTTGGACTCCGTTGGGAATATCTACCCCCGCCCGTCGAAGTAGCAAATCGCTACGCTAATTTTAATACTCAGACTGGTAAAGTCCTCATTGCTGGTTATAATTCAAACGCGAATGTAGGCATAATGGCGCAGCATAAATTATTCGCTCCACGTTTCGGATTTGCTTATCAGCTAGACAACAAGACCGTATTGCGCGGCGGCTTCGGTATTTTCTACAATGCGGCGGGAAACGGCGGAGCGCTTTACAGGCTGCATCGGCAATTGCCCTTCGGCGCAACGACCACTGTTCAAGTCAATGAACTTTCGGCTACTTATCTCACGGTCGCGCAGGGGCTGCCGCCAAATCCCACGCTTAATGTGGCGTCCATCGCAAACAATCCGACGGGAACCTGGTACAGCATTCCACCCAATTACAGGAACGGATACGCAGAGCAGTTCAATTTCGGTGTGGAGCGTGAGTTACCGTATAATATCGTTGTCAAAGCAGCCTATCTCGGAAATCTAGGCCGGGATCTGGACGTTACATACAACATAAATCAGCCCGTGCCCGGACCGGGCCCTCTTGGACCTCGCGAACTCTTGTACACCATCGCCCCGGGCGTGGTGGGCGACAGTTACGCCGCTACTGACGGACTTTCGGCCTATCACTCTTTGCAGGTTACTGTCGAAAAGCGATACTCTTCCGGGTTGAACTTCTTGAGCTCTTACACTTACTCGCATTCGATCGATGACGTCCCTCTGCAGGAAGGTGGTGGAGCTGACGGACCTATTCCGCAGGACCCACGTTACCGCTACCTGGATTTTGCGAGCAGTTCTTTTGATATCCGGCACAGGTTCACGGAAGCTATAAACTACCAACTGCCATTCGGCAGAGGCAAGCGTTTCGACCTGGGGAAATCATGGGTGAATAAAGCCTTCGGTGACTGGCAGGTAAACCTGATCCTTACCTTGCAGTCAGGACTTCCGTTTACACCCGTACTTGCCAATTCGACAACGAACACTGGCTCGTCGAGTCGCCCTGATATAGTGTCCGGCGTAAGCGCCACGCTTCCGAATCCGACCATTAATAATTGGTTCAACACCTCCTTTGGTGTGCCAGGGGCGGTGTGGGCGACGCCGGCTTTGTATACTTTTGGCGATGCCGGAAGAAACATCCTGCGCGGCCCCCGGCGTACTAATGTGGATTTCTCGCTGTTCAAGGATTATGCCGCCACGGAACGAGTGCACTTGCAGTTGCGCGGAGAGTTGTTCAACATACTAAACCATCCGCAGTTCGATTTGCCGGCCGCGACAATCGGCCAAGCGGGCGTGGGAACCATAACCAACACAGTAGGTACGCCGCGGGACATTCAGGTTGGTCTCAGGCTGATTTTCTAGCCAGGTGCTCCGAGCAGGATAACGGCCCCGCGCCTTAACAACTGCGATCGCCGATGGCAACCTCACAGCGAAGCGGCTTTGGAGGTACCCAGAGTGGCTGATACATGCAGCGCCACGGACTTCAGCTGCGCTGCCAAGCGCGATTCGTCCCATGCAAGAAACTGGGCGGATGACATTGAGGTGCCAATCGCGCCAACGACGCTGCCGGTCTGATCTCGGAGCGGGGATGCCAAACAGCACACGCCATTTGCGTACTCTTCTCGGTCCACGGCGTAGCCCAACCGGCGAATTTCCTCGAACTGCTGCTCCAAAGTTGATAAGTCTGTGATCGTGTGGCGAGTACACCTCGTCAGGCTACTCTTTTCCAACGCAGAGAGTGCGACGTCGCGGCTGACATTGGCCATTATTATCTTGCCTAGCGCCGTACAATGAAGGCGCTCTGATCCACCCAAATGGTCCCTGAACACCGGGTCGTTGGGCCCTTCGACCTGATCGACCAAAATCACTTTCAACTCCCTTTCATCCAGTAGCGCGAGATAGGTCGCGGCCGCAATCTTTTGCGAAAGCCGCACCAGCACCGGGTGTGCTTTCTCGCGTAGTTGGTTCCGCCGAAACACAGTAAGACCTAGGCGCAAGAGCGAAAATCCAAGCCGGTATTTCTTGGTCTCCGGATCCTGTTCGACATACCCAAACGCGCGGAGAGACGTGAGGATCCGATGTACATCGCTTGGAAGCAATTCTGTTCTGCGGGCGAGGTCGGTAATTCCAAAGGACGGCCGCTCCTGGAACTGTTCCATTACACGGCACAACTTGGTCACCGTCGTAGCTGGTTTCATAATTACCCTCGGTCTCTATACGAAGGATGTTTATAACATGCCCTAGCGACGCTGTCAACCGATGATAGATCATCGGCTGATAGTGTGATAGAATAATCCTTAAAACAAAATGACTCTTGGCGCGGCAGGTAAACCAAAGGCGGACAATGCTGTTTTCCCTCAACTTGAGCCGGTTTCTTTGGCCGAAGGCGTAGTAGCGGCTCTGAAGGATGCCTTTTTCTCCGGTAAGTTGAAGCCTGGAGTTGCGATCGTTGAACGCCAGATTGCCAAGCAGATGAACGTCGGAACGCCCGCCGTGCGTGAGGCCCTCATCTCTCTCAAGCACGAAGGGTTCGTACGCCGCGTTAAAAACAAAGGGACTTTCATCACCGCGTTTGATGTGGATGAAGTCCGCCAACTCTACACACTGCGGGTTGAATTAGAGACGCTGGCTTTGCAGTGGGCCCGTCCGTTAGTCACCAACGCCGATGTAGATCACCTTGAAGGTCTGGTCGATCGTTTGGTGGAAGCGGGGCAGCAAGAGGATCGCCGGAAGTTCTTGGAATGTGACTTTGAATTTCATCGGTACTGCTGGAAGCTGTCCGGCAATTCCTTCTTAGCCGAGACCTTGGAGCGGCTGATGGCGCCGCTATTCACATTCGTCGTGCTCGCCAGCACTCATCCCTTGACTGCGGCAATGGGTCGGGAACATTATGCGCTGGTCGAAGCTCTACGGTCGATGGAGGAGCCCGAATTTTCTGCCACTGTCCGTAAGGCCTTCACTGGCTTTGCTTTCCGCTGGATTTCGTCGGCCTCATCCAGGACGGCTGCCGCCTCAGGCGACGATCAAGATCAATGATCTATCATTGATCCGTTTATGCAAGTATGATATCGTGTCTCCCATGACCCGGCGTCAGGCGATCCTCAAGTTTTGTCAATTTCTTGCGGCCTCCCCTTTGCTCAAAGCAGATCGGAAATACAGTGATCTCGGCGATCCCTTACAAAAGCAAGTGAACGTTTTCGACTTCGCCAAGCTGGCTAAGGCCAAACTGGATCCGCTCGCTTGGGATTACCTGGACGAGGGCTCCGATGACGAGGTGTCGCTTCGCGCCAATCGAACCCGTTTCGATGATATTGTTATCCGGCCACACTTCCTCATCAACGACGTGAGTACGATCGATACTTCGGTAATGCTGTTGGGAAAGAAATTGACTCAACCGATTTATCTTTCGATAACCGGTGGCAAGAATTGCTTCATCCCCAATGGCGAGCAGGAAACAGCTCTCGCAGCCGGAACTTCAAACTCCCTGATGATTACGGGGGGCGGGATCAAGAACATCCTCTCGGCCGGTAAAGGTCCCAAGATCTGGTGGCAATTCACCACCGCAGCCGAGTTCCAGAGCAAGAGCCAGATGGCCGACTTCGCTGAAACGCTCGAAGATCAAGGCTGCTCGGGCATCTCGGTCACGGTGGATATTTACCACGTCTCTCATCGCGAGCGCAGCATGCATAACGGTTTGGTGCGCAATTGGTGCCAAGGCAAAGGAGTTCCTCGAAATGAAAGGGGCGAGCTGGTTTATAAGCCAGACGATATTCTCTGGACTGCTGGCGACGTACCAGCTCCTCGACCTTTTCCGACGCCGAAGTGGGATACGCTGAAGCGATTGAGAGAAGCTAGCAAGCTCCCGGTGGTGGTCAAAGGAGTGATGACCGCTGAAGACACCGAGCTCGCCGTCAAGAACGGGATGTCGGGCATCATCGTATCCAACCACGGGGCGCGGCAATTGGATCAGGTCGGCTCGACGATCGAAGCGCTGCCGGAATGCGTGCGGGCCGCTAACGGGAAGATTCCAGTGCTCGTGGACGGCGGATTCCGCCGTGGTACGGATGTCTTCAAAGCCCTCGCGCTCGGCGCTACTGCAATCGGGATCGGCCGCCCCTATCTATGGGGACTCGCGGCGTTCGGACAGAGCGGCGTGGTGCGCGTGATGGACATTCTGCGGGCGGAGTTAGCTGCCGATATGGGAATGGCCGGAACAGGAAAAATCTCGGAAATCGATCACTCGTTCGTGCGCATTCGTTCATGACGCTGCGATTGAAGGCTTGCCTGGCGATGGCGGCTGCAATCGGGCTGATGCATGGAGTCTTGCCGGCTGCCGATGAAGACGGCGGGAAGATTATGCGTCCAGCCAATAATTCGTTCTATGAGACGGGGCCGATCGATCTGATTGCCCCTGCGCCGGAAGGTAAACTGGAACTCGACGGTGTTTTGATCCAAACTGAGCAGCCCTTTCCAAATGTGTTCCACGCCACCCTAAAACCGTCTTCCGGCATGCATTCGCTAGTTTTGAGGTGGGAGGGCGGCGAGAAGGCGGTGCAATTTTTTGTTGGCCCGAATCCTCCGGCGGTGTTTCAACCTTTTCACCAGCATCCGCCGATTGCGGACGTCCTGTGCACCCAATGCCACAGCTTGAATCGTCGCGGCCGCTTTGTCGCAAGCGGTGGCTGTTTCGACTGCCATATGCCTGACGATTTTTCGAAGATCCATACTCACGCGCCGACCATGCTCGAAAAGTGCGGCATGTGTCACAACGCGCATGGCTCTACCGCGAAGGCTGACCTTCTGTACTCAAAAGAAGCAGCCTGTAAGATCTGTCATAACAACTAATCCAGCCGTCACGAGGGTGCAATGAAGAACACAAAGACGTGGTCGACGATTTGTCTTGCGGTGCTTTTTCTGGGCAGCGCGAGTGCTGCGGGAAATGAGAACAAAGTAAGGGCGGGCGAGTTCATCATCGACCATCCCACGCTGATCAACCTTGGCTTTGAATGGCTCATTGAGGGCGACGACAATCGCAACGCGCAGGTAGAGGTGTCGTACCGCAAACAGGGCGAGACCGAGTGGAAGCAAGCCTTGCCACTCCTGCGTTTGCAGGGCGAAAGGATCTACCAGAACCAGGGTGTGTTTGACGTCGTCTCTCCCAACATGTTTGCAGGCAGCATACTAGATCTGGAACCGGATACGGCGTATGAAGCCCGCTTTGTAATGTCGGATCCGGACGGCTTCCTGGGGCAAAACGCCAAGACTGTCATGAAGGCGGTGACGGTACGGACGCGCCCCGAACCGAAGCCCTATGCAGGCGGTCGTGTGTTTCACGTTTATCCGCCGGATTACAAGGGTACCAAGATTGAGCCGGCTTTTGACGCGGTCATGTGCGCCTATAACTACTACTGCGGCGGCGGCGATACGGTGACTGCCGGACGGCCGCGCGTCAAGGCCGGCGATACGATTTTGGTGCACGCCGGACTCTACAAATATCATCCCGAATATTACACGGGCGATCGCACGATCAATGCAACCACTCCATTTGAGGGAACTTATTATCTGACCGCCAGCGGCACGCCCGACCAGCCGATCGTGATCAAAGGCGCCGGAGATGGAGAAGTTATATTCGACGGCAATGGCAATTTCAACCTATTTAATGTCAAGGCGGCGAATTACAACTATTTTGAAGGCGTAACGATTCGGAATACCGACATTGGGATTTGGGCGGGCACCCAGTTCATCGCGGGCTCAAAGGGCCTGACTGTTAAGAAATGCCGTTTTGAGAACGTGAATCTTGGGGTTTTCACGAACTATTCCGGCTCGAGCGATTTCTACATCGCCGACAACTACTTCATTGGCCGGGACGATCCGGGTCATCTTCTTGGGTGGATCGGAAACTTCTGGGCGAAATTCGACGGCGTTGATGGTCAGAAATTCCCGCCTAAGTTGGCCTCGTACACAGCGGTCCGGCTGTACGGTCCAGGCCACGTGGTCGCCTATAACTATGTCGCGAATTTCCACGATGGGATCGATATCGAGACCTACGGAAATCCGGATGGGTCACACGCAATCGACGGTCCGCACTATCCGCCGAGAGATTACTGGGAGAGGCGTCCAGTAGCGATCGATTACTACAACAATTACATGACGAATTTTCACGACAATGCCTTTGAGATCGATGGAAGCATGCACAACGTGCGTGTCATGCGCAACATGATGCTCAACTCGGCATCGCATCCCTTTTGCAATCAGCCCGCCATTGGAGGGCCGATCTATTGGATACGTAACATCGCCTACCACGCTCCCGGCGGATCGACCAGAATGACCAACGGCGCTCCGGGAGTGCTGTTTTACAACAACACCATCTTGACTGAGACGGCTGCCGGATCGTCAGCAAATGTGCATTGGCGGAACAACCTCATGCTGGGGGAGAATTCCGCACCGGCGATTTTCAGCGTCAATACAAACACTAACTACAGTTCGTCGGACTATAACGGGTTTCGCCCCAATCCTGGAGCCGCCTATTCGTTCCAATGGAGCTCGCCGCCGTGGAACATTCCGGCGGACTACAGTGGACTGCTCACAAGTCGCGGCGGGTCAGGGGTCAACCCGGCATTAACCGCGCGTCGGTTTGCAACGCTCGCCGAATATAGCCGGGAAACACATCAGGATCAACATAGCGTCATAGTGGATTACGACATCTTCGTGAACGTCCCGAGGCTGGACGCGCAAGATATCGCGAAGGTTCAGAAGCTTTATAAGGCGGAAGATTGCGATTTCAGGCTAAAGGCCGGTTCAGCAGCAATTGACAAGGGCATGATCCTTCCCAATGTTACTGATGCGTTTACCGGCCTGGCGCCTGATCTGGGGGCCCTGGAGTTTGGCCAAACTCCGCCGCACTACGGTCCGCGACCGTAACGCATGAGCGGAAGCACCTGCCCAGCTATTTACCAGGCACGTGACCGGGGTAATCGGGCGCGTTCAATTGGACCGTTATTCCATCAGGGTCAATGAACTTGAGGCCGTCCTTTGACACCGCGGGTTTTAGGCCTCGCTTTCGCAACTTCGCGGCGGCTTCTTCCACTTTGAAGTTTTCGATGCCGAAGGCGAAATGATCGACCGCGGTTCCCTTGTCGTTGGCCGCCTCGATCCCAAAGAAGGAGTTCGCGGTAATGCTAAGAATCTTCACGGTGGGAGATTCCTCCTTCATGGGCATCCCGAAGACTTCCTGATAGAACTTTGTAGAACGCTGGACGTCCGGGACCCGCAAAGTGACGTGACTGATACTGACAGTCTTGAAATCCGAAGCGCTCGGAGCGGCAGTTGCGCCAGCGGCGACGAGTCCAGCGAGAGTGGCAGCTAACTGGCGGCGGCTCAGCTTACCCCTCTCGAAATCGACGACCAGTTTTTCGATGAGTTGTTGCATTCGTTTGCTCCGTCGGTTCGGTTGTCAAATTCGTGACCGGGAACCGGGGCCGTAGACGCGCAGAGAATTCTTGAACATAATGTCGTCCCGCCCTTCCATAAATTTGGGCTGGGCCAGGAAGGACTCCCAAATAGCGATCTCGAAGTACACCGGGTCCGTCAAAATTCCTCCGTAACGACAGACCGGCCAATTGCTGCCCCAGAGAAGCCGCGTGCGTCCATAGGTGTCCCACAGAAACTCCATCACCGGATAATATCGAGTTGGGTCGGCGATGGGCTGGAACTGACCAGGCCCAAAAGTGTAGCCGCCCAGTGCAGCTTCACTCAGGGTCTCAACATCCGATACTTTGATGTGCAAGCCTGGATATGCTGCGCCGGCTTGCATATCCTGCATCCAGGCCGCCGATGGTGTAAACGTATTACCTTCACCGGCGAAGTGGTCCATCACAATCGATATTCCGGTAGCTTGCCCGATTTGGGCCGCGGTCGCTCCGGGAATTCCAATCGTGTCAATCTGCAACCCCATGCGGGCCATCGTCGTAAGGTTTTGAAGCACATTTGGCTTGATATTGCCAAACGTAGAGGGGCCGGGGTTGAAAATCGACCCGAGATCGCCAAGGCGGATGCCAACAAAGAGCGGGTTCGCGGCCAACAGCATCAGCTGCTCCTTGAAAGTATTGGGACTCTCAGTAGGATCTATAGAGCCCACTACCGATAGGATTTTCGACTTGCCGTCCGGCCCGTTAGTGTCGCTGCCAGCTGTTTCCAACATCCAAAGGTTAGATTGGATGACGTGCACCGGGGTCACTCCGACGGCGGATGTGATCAGCACTGCCTGGCTCACCCTTCTGCCCCCCAAATTCATTAAATAGTTCGGTACTAAAGCATCCTGTTGGAGCCAAGGGATTACGCCGCTAGGATTTGTTGGGGTTATGCTGCAGCAAAACCCGTCGGTGGGATCGCCAGGATATGTGCCGAAGTCGCTCATAGGCGGTGAGCTCCGAGGTAGCTTCCACAAGTGAATGTGGGCATCAATGATCGTTCTATCTGCCGAACACGAGGGTTCGTCCGCGCTAAGCGGTCTGCTGGCTTCGCCTAAGAGCCCGGCACCCGCTGCAGAAGCACCTAAAGCGCCCAACCAGTTTCGACGCGTGATGTTGCTTTTTTTCATGTTCGGATTCCCCTTTTTTGGAAAGTAAATGACCGTGAGCAGAGCCCCTGCGGCGCGCCGTGCGTTCGCTACTCCGATCTTTTCTCGTCTTTTTTAGCATGGATAGATACCTGGTTCAACGCGTTTTCGAAATACTTGAAACGATCTTGTGCTGTTTCTGATGGCGCTTAGTCGGGTGTTGTCAACTTAAGCTATTCGGAACTAGTTTGGGTTGATGGAGACGGGGCATTCGAAATCGTCAGGCCGCCGTTACTCTTCGCCAGACCTGGAAGGCCGGGATCTTAGAGTCGGCAACGAGTCGATCTCAGCAAATGTCGTGAAGCAAAAAGACTCCGGACGACACTGTGGAGCGACAGAAAGCGTTGAGCTTGCAGAGAGGATTTGAATCGACGCATTTGTCGTTATCTCATCCGAGTGGGCTGCTGCGAAATCTCGGCGCGATTGTTGGCATATTGTTGAGTATCGTGGATGACCCACGCAGGATCGTTCGACGAGCAGCAGCATAGCTCTTGCTTGTCGGTAGTGATCCGGAATGGTTGCTTGCCTTGACCGCGCAACAATCTGTGAAGGAACCGCTGGGCTGCACGTTGATCGCGGCGAGACCGCAGCAGAATATCGATGACATTACCATCCTGATCCACGGCACGCCAAAGATACTGCTGCTGGCCGTTAAATCTGACGAAAAATTCGCCCAGCATACCAGGTATCATCGAGGCGTCCCTGTTTCTTCTTAAGACGTCTGGCATAGTCGGGTCCGGCGTAAGAAACACTGATTCCACGTCGGCCAGAAGATCTTCCATATCACGGAGGACCAGCCAAAAGCGATGATAGACCCATACAGCATAGCGGATTATTTCCGGCGGGAAGCGGTGTTCGCAGTAACGGGATCGCACGCTGTTCGTGAGGTGAGTCTGTCAGTTGGCTGCCCGAGTTGACAACACCAAAACTGGAAATTCAAAAGCAGGATTCCCACTTTCCCCCCCACCTGCGGCAGCAAGGAAGAAAGCATTTACAGAGCAAGAAAGACCGTCTCCGACGCCCCAAAGCGGGGTCACCTCTATCGAGGTGACTCCGGGGACATTTTCTAACGAGGCTTGGCATGTTGGACGATTCTCCTTGACTTCCACGGAAGCCTTGTGTATTCTTTCCTTCGACGTTTAGGTGCTCAACTATGTCCTGCTGAGCCGCAGAGATCCAAGGGGGATGCCGTCGTGAGGCAATCCTATTTACGGTTCTTAGAGGCAACCTTAGCTTGGATGTTTGCCGCCTCGCTTACTTACGCTCAAACGGCGTCCGGATCCATCGTTCGAATTATTACTGGCGCCACAGGCGCATTCTTACCTAACGCGCAAGTCACTACTTTCCGCCACGTTCCGCGATCCAAGGGTTGTTTATTGGGAGAACTTCGATGGCCCGGATCGCCCTACGGAATCTTCAGGTCCTGTACAGGCTTTGAATGACTTCACCGAGAGGAACAATAGACATGACGAGTCTTCAACTGTTCGATAAACCTTTCAGAGTTTTCCGATTGCGGCTCTTAGCGGGGACGATTGGCTGCATATTGCTCGGAGCAAGTCCAGCCGTGGCGCAGTCTACCTTCGCATCCGTGGTCGGTACTGTATATGACGCCTCCGGGGCAGTTGTCACGAAATGCGCGGTTGTCATCCAAAACACAGGCACTTCGGCCCGTCGCGAGACTTCAACCGACGCCGCCGGGGATTATTCCATTCCGAACCTGGAACCCGGCCTCTACCAGATCACGATCAACTCGCCGGGATTTCAGCCGTTCGTTCGCCAGATCGAACTCACTGCCCGGGAGACCGCGCGTGTCGACGGGCAGATGGCCGTCGCAGGCCAAGCTGCGGCTGTACAGGTCGAATCCACAGGTGCCCCCATCGTCAACACTGACGTCTCTAACATTGCGGAGACGAAGTCGGGCCGCGAGCTAATCGATCTGCCTATTGCCATAGCGACCCGGGCCGGCGGCTCGACCAGTCCGCTCTCTACTCTGACCAGCCAACCTGGGGTGCAGACGGATGCCAGCGGAAACATTTCCGTGTCTGGCACGAAGCCCACCATGCTCTCGGTAAGCATCGACGGGATCAGCAGCACGACCATGCGGGCATCCCCAGGGACCGTCGGTGGACCGATGGCTGAAATGTTTCCGGCCTTCAATTCCATCGCCGAGATCCGAGTCAGCGAGGTCAATAACGCAGCCGAATTCGGCGGCGTCAGCGACATAACGACCATCTCCAAGAGCGGATCGAACACTTTCCACGGCGGTGCGTTCGAGAACATTCAAAACTCGGACATGAACGCCAGAAATCTCTTTGCAGCCACCAAACCAGTAGTCAAACTCAATGACTTTGGCGCTTACGGCGGCGGCAAGATATGGAAGGACAGGACGTTCTACTTCGCCAGTTACGAAGGACTCCGCTTGCCAAAGCAGTCACCCATCCTTGAAAGTATGCCTTCTCTTGCTTTGCGGAACGGAGACCTTTCGGCCTATTCAGCGCCGGTCTACCAGCCCGGAACTGGCGTGCCCTTTCAGAACAACCAAATTCCACGCAGTGCCATGTCGTCGGTCGCGATGAACGCGCTGACCTACCTGTACCCTTTGCCCAACACGGGAGCGCCCAACGCCTTGGCCAACAACTACGTGGCGAACATTCCAACGTCTATTACAAGCGATCAGGCCGATCTCCGCCTGGATCAGATCATCAATTCCAAGATGTCGGTGTTCGCGCGTGGGACCTACAAGGTTCGCTCCGTCGGAGTCGTGCCCATCGGAACCCCAATAACGGGCGCGTATTCGGAGCCCGAGATAGATTTCGGTTATGTGGTTGCTTTCAACTGGATCATCAGACCAACCCTGATCAATGAAGTGCGTGGCGGCTTCAACGGAAATCATGCGGCTATCAGCGTTAACGCGAACACTACCCAGATCATAAATGAGCTAGGTTTGCAGAATCTGCCCCAGCCTTGCGGGGGGTTGGGGGGGTGCAGTGGAGCCGTGCCGTGGTTCAATATATCGGGCTTCCAGCCTACCGGCGCCGGGGCCAGTGCGTGGGGGTCCCATGTGAGAAACGGGACCCAACAAATCCTGGACAACCTGACCTGGATCAAGGGCGCCCACACCATGAAATTCGGCGCCGACTATCGCTACCTTACATACCACGGTCAGAACGTTTATGACGAATATGAGGTCGGCGAGTACGCCTTCTCGGGAGCTGTCACCGGCACTCTGGGAGCGAAAAATGCGTATATCGGTAATCCCTTCGGAGCCTTCTTGCTGGGTATTCCGGACAAGACCTACCTCGATACGATCACGAAGGACCCTGTGGACGGATACGATCCGTCATACGCGTTCTATTGGCAGGACGATTGGAAAGCAACACGGCGGTTGACGATCAACTTCGGACTGCGATACGAACTGCACCCGAGATTTTTTGATCATGATGCCAATATTTCAAATTTCCTCCCGAATTATCAGTCGATTATAAATGGGCAATCCGTGCTGGGAGCGGTAGTGGTACCGGACAACGGGCTGAGCATTACGAACCCCGGCTTCGCGCAGTCGATCTATCCTACGCCGATCTTGACCGCGTCTCAGGCGGGGCTCAGCAACAATCTCCATATAACGAACAAGCTCGACTTTGCGCCGCGATTCGGGTTTGCCTACCGGTTGACAAACGATGGCAAGACAGTGATCCGGGGTGGTTACGGCAAGTTTATCGAAATCCCGCTGGGATCGCTTCTCGCCACAGGCTGGGCTATCCACAGCGCCGATCAGGCCTTCTTCAACAACAGCATTACCAACGGAGCGCCCGCTCTGAAGTTCCCCTCTCCTTTTCCCTCCAATCTGGCCGTGACCGGAAGCCAATTCTTCCAACAAGCCAGCGATCTCCATTACCCGGAAGCCATTGTTCAACAGTGGAATCTGACGATCGAGCGGGATCTCGGATTCAACACCGGCTTGCGACTTTCCTATGATGGCAACCACGGCAGCAACATGGGCGTGCAGGTCAACCTGGGGCAACTTCCGCCGAATACCCTTGGATTCACGGCGGCCTCCAGCCAGAACCTGCTGAAATATCCGCTCTTTGGAGAAGTGGAATCAAATATTGGCCTTGGCATTCAGAACTACCATGCCTTCACAGCGTCAATGAATAAGCGTTTTTCGAGCGGCCTTCAGTTCCTCGCAACTTATACATTTGCGAGGAATCTCACCGATGCACAGGGTTGGAATCCGTCCGCCTTCGCGTCGGAAGTCGGCGGCAACGCTAGTAGTTTGAGCGACACCAGGCTCGATTACGGAAATGTGGCATTCACGCGCCGCAACCGGTTCCTGGGGACATTTCTCTATCAGTTACCGTTCGGTAAGGGAACCCTGAGCGCCGGCTCTGTCGGGAACGCGATTATCGGGGGATGGGAACTGGCCGGTGTTTTGGTTTACCAGAGCGGCCCCTTCTTGACCGTGACCGTGCCTGGCGCAGACCCAGCAGGAGTCGGGTTCCCGCAGATCGAGGGCAATGGACGGGCCGATATTGTGTCGGGCGTATCGTTATATCCGACCAATCGGAGGATCAACCAATGGCTCAATCCAGCCGCGTTCGCGGTTCCCCCCAACAATATAGGGCGCTTCCCAACCTCCCCTGTCGGTCTTGCTCAGGGGCCTGGCACGCAGTCGGTTTCACTGTCGCTGATCAAGACTGTGCAGATCAAAGAAAAGTACCGGGTGCAGCTCGGTGCGCAGACCGCAAATTTGTTCAATCACCCGAACTACCTGACTCCTAACACGACATTCAACACATCGGCATTCGGTACTATAAGCGGCCTGCAGTCTGCCGAGGGCGCTGGCCCCCGTACGATCCAGGGGACGTTCCGCGTTTCGTTCTGATTCCGTTGTTTCCGTTGGGCCGGTTTCTGCCGGGGAGGCAGGGCCTTTTGTTGAGACCACGTCAACAGGCCGGCGCAATACGGCAGGCAGCGAAGGCAGTTGCTGGCTTGGGGCTTGACGTCAACTGGCAAGTGGAGGATACTCATCTCATTCTGGTGTTGACCGCCAGTATTGCACTCGGAGAAGCGAGTTTTGTCTCGCTCGCGGGAACTCTCAAAGATTCCGCAGGTGAGTGATTCAGGCAAGCGCGCGCCTGACTTTCTAACGGAGATGTGAGGAGAGAGCGAGATGCTCATCGTGAAACAGCTCAGTAGCGTTCTTGCAATGGCAGTCTTGGGCGGCTGCGTGTGTTTGGCGCAGGACTCCAGCCCGGGAATTCCGATCAACGATCAGCTCACCATCGATAAGTGCGGCGGTTGCCATCCGCGCGACTCGAATGGCATGATGCGCCGGATTTCTTACATCCGGACCAGCCCTGAAGTCTGGGAACAGGCGATCAAGCGGATGGTACGCCTGAACGGTCTGTCGATTAAGCCCGAAGAGGCGCGTGTCATTCTGAAATACCTCAGCGCAAATAACGGACTCGCGCCCGACGAGGCCAAGCCCTCGTTCTGGGAGGCGGAGCACCGGATGTTTCGTGATCAAAGCGACCAAATCCCGGACGACGCTTTGCAACACACCTGCAACTATTGTCATACCATTGGTCGGGTGTTGACCCAGCGGCGCACGCGTGACGATTACGAGAAACTCATCTCCATGCATATCGGCTTGTTTCCGGGCGCCGAAAACACACTTCGTCCGAGACGTCCGAACTCGTCCGCGCGCGCCGCAGCGCCAGTGGAGATAGCTGCGCCGAATGGCGGGAATAACTTTGCACCGATGGTTGTGAACACGGCTCCTCCACCGGAGATCATTGCCCTTCGCGCAGATGGCAAGTATCCGGCCGATGTCGCCATCGATTATCTTGCGAAGAATCAGCCGCTTTTGACGTCGTCCTGGGAAGCCTGGAAGGCCGTTATGCGGACGCCCAAGATGCAGGGGACGTGGCTGCTCACGGGGTATCAGCAGGGTAAGGGGCGGGTGTTCGGAAAGGTGACTGTGGAAGCCGGGTCCGCCCCGGACGAATTCGTTACCAAGACTGATATCGAATACGCCAGCACCGGGATCACGCTGTCTAGGACCGGTAAGGGAGTGATTTATACTGGGTACAGCTGGCGGGGCCGCAGCAACGGAAAAGCGCCTGCTTCGGCGGCCGATCCAGCGGCTGAATGGCGCGAGGCGATGTTTATCTCGCGCGATGGAAATACCATGGATGGCCGCTGGTTCTGGGGCGGCTACGAAGAATTCGGGATCGATGCCCACCTCAGCCGGATCGGGACGGAGCCGATGCTGGTGGGCACCAGCGCGTTCTCGATCCAGTCACCGTCCACCTCGGAGTTGCGAGTTTACGGCGCCAATTTTCCGGTGGATCTCAAACCCGGCAGTTTCGACTTCGGCTCCGGCATCACGGTAACTCGGGTAGTACGGCAATCGCCCATGATCGCGACTGTCGAAGTCAAAGTGGACCCGAATCTGCATACCGGAATCCGCGATATTTCGCTGGGCCGCGCCACGGCGGAACGTGCGATTGCAGTCTACGACAAGATCGCTTATATTAAGGTTCTACCGGACGCAAGTATGGCACGCCTGGGGGGGACCATCGCCGCCAAACAGTTCGCGCAATTCGAGGCGATCGCCTATGCCGCCGGGGCTGACGGAAAAGCGCAGACCGCGGACGACGTTCCGCTCGGGCCCGTTTCCGCCCGTTGGGGGCTGGAGGAATTTGTATCGACGCCCGATGACGACGACGTGCAGTTCGTCGGCTCGCTAAACGATTCCGGACTGTTCACTCCCAATATCGAAGGCCCGAACCCGGCACGCAAGAAGCAATCGAACAACTATCCCACCAACAATTGGGGCGACGTGTGGGTCCGAGCAACTTATGATGCTCCGGGCGGAGCCAAGATGACGGCGCGATCGTATCTGGTAGTGACGATTCCAGTGTATGTTCGCTACGATCAGCCAGAGGTAGGGAAATGAGCTCAGGAGCGGCGATTACCGACGCGCCTTACCGTCTCGGCGAACATCACGCGTTCGAATCGGCTGGGACGCGGTTCCTGTATCTGGTCCCCAGCGGCGCGATCTTCGCCCTGGACGGAATTGGGCAAGATGTCTTCGACTTTATGCGGGATCAGGACCGCAGCAAGCAGGAACTCATCTTGTTCCTGGTCGAGCGCGGTTACAGCGAGACCGACGTTGCGACGGCGTTGTTCGAATTGCAGAAGTCGGACGTGGTTCGTGTCGCCGACGCCGCCCCGGATCTTCCCCAGATCCCTATCGGACGTACGTTTCCGCTACAACGGATAGTGCTCAACGTGACCAACCAGTGCAATCTCGCGTGCGGGTACTGCTATGAGTACAGCGACGACAAAATCAGCAACACCGTCGGTAAGCCCAAATACATGGACCGCGAGATCGCCGAGTCGGCGATCGACATGCTGATTGCCGAGTCGGCCGAACGACCCTCCATTCATGTAACATTCTTCGGAGGGGAAACGCTGCTGAATTTTCCCCTGCTTCGGACCAGCGTCGATTATGCCAAGCGCCAGTCGTCGGCGGCGGGCAAGCAAGTCGAGTTCAGTTTAACTACGAACGCCACGCTCCTGACCGAAGAGATGGTCGAATTCTTTTCCGAGCACCGGATGGGTGTCACCGTCAGCATCGATGGCGACCGCGAGCTCAATGACCGGATGCGCGTTTTCCACGACGGAAGAGGCAGCTATGACGTCATTGTGCCCAAGATCGCGATGCTCCTTCAGCGGCACAGGACCAACTCTATCGGCGCACGGGTCACGCTCAGCTCGGGCGTCTCGCATGTGCGGCGCATCTTCGAGCACCTTACCAAAGAAGTCGGATTCGACGCTGTCGGATTTTCCCCGGCCACGGCTAATCCCGAGCGACTGTATTCTATCGGCCCTCAAAAGATGAGCCATGTTTTGGGCGGGTTCGAGGAATTGGCGTGGGAATATCGCGACCACGCGGTCGAAAACAAGAACTTGGGCTTCACCAACGCGAGCGATACGATAAAAGAATTGCACTCCGGCATCAGCAAAGCATATCCCTGCGGCGCGGGTCTTGGATTGCTCGGCGTGGGCACGGCGGGCGACATCAATCTGTGCCATCGTTTTGTCGACTCTCCGGTGGGACAGATGGGGCATGTAAAGAACGGCGGGATCGACCATGCGGCGCGTACTGGATTTCTCGAAACGCATCATCTCGGCGCGCGTTCTGACTGCCACACCTGCTGGTCCCGGCCGACCTGCGCGGGTGGCTGCTACCACGAAGCTTTCATTCACTACGGTGATACGTCCGCGGCCAATCTACACTATTGCGATTGGATCCGGGGATGGAATGACCTCTGTCTGCGGATCTACGGTGAGATCAGTGTCCGAAACCCAGCGTTCCTGGACCGCTTTAACGATAACTGAGAACTGAGTCACGAAATAAGGAGCCGATTCGATGAATTCCATGAAACCGATTAATCGCAAGGCCCGGAAGGTGGAACAGGCCGTCCTCGCAGCCAGCGAGGATATCTTCGCGCTTCAGGCCCGGGGAGGCGAAGGAAAGGTCTACTACCCGATGGGGTGCACGCTGAACTTTACGCCCGGCTGGGAAGTTGACGTCTCCGGCGGTACCGCGGGTCTGTGCCAACCCGTCGAGCGCGACCTGTTTGACTGCTATCTGGGTTGCGGCTGGCCGGCGCAAGTTCCGGATCATTTGAACAACGCGCCGGATTGGACCGACAAGTGCGCCTCGGCTGCGAACGACTGGCGCAACATAGATATCGTGTTTCCGTAACTGGTTTGCATTCATGAAAACGATTGTCACTGTTGTGCTCACCTTTTTCTTGTGCCAGTTGGGCTTCGCCCAAACGGCATCGTCATCCGGTCAATTGATGTACATCGGCACGCTCGATAAGAAGCTTCTCGTTATCGACGAAAACAAGGAAGAAGTGGTCGACCAGATTCCGCTCGGCGGAATTCCGCGCAACACTGTGCTTTCGGCCGACCGGAAGACTCTCTACATCGTCTCCACGCAAATGCTGCTTGAGACGGTGGATCTGCCCAGCCGCAAGGTCATCAGCAGTTTCAGCTTGGAGGACTCGCGCACGCGGCCGCGTTTTCAGGGTAACGCGCCAGACTTAGTCAACATCGGCCACAACTCCCGGTTCTCAGGTTTGGCCGTTGACCCTCAGGGTCACTTCATTTACACCACGATGCGCGTCGTGGTGAAGGACCTCGATCAGTATCGAATTGAACCGCCGCAATTCGTCGCCATTGACCTACAGGCGAAGAAGATCGCAAAGGCTTGGCCATTTCCGACAGGGATGGACCAGGGCTTCGGCTTCAACGCGACCTACAAAGTATCGAAAGACGGCAAGCTGCTTTACGTTTTTCAGGAAGACATTCTGGTATTCGATCTGAGCACGTTCCAGCAGGTGGATAGAATCGAGTTGGCTCAGCCCCCGTACCCGGGCGAGTCTCCTTACCGGCTAGCTGCGGGCGAGGACACATTCGACTCGCCCGACAGCGCGACTTCGGTCTTCACTTCGGTCGACCAGGTTGTGCATAAAGGCACGCTCGGTCTGGCGACAATCGATCTTTCAACCCACCAGGTTGAGTATCATCCGATTGGGCCGCTGCTTCCGATGATCGGGTTCCAGCTTTCCCCAGATCGCAAGCGTGGCTATTCTGTAATGCCAATTGTCGGTACCGGCGGCAATCGCGCGACGGAGTGGTGGGTGTGGGATATCGAACATCACAAAGTTATAAAAAAGAAGGAATTCGAAAGCCGCCCGACGTTCAAGTTCGCCGTTGGCGGCGATGGCAAGCGGCTTTACCTATACGGCGCAGGGTCGACGCTGGAGATCTGGGACGCGGCAACTCTCGAATCGAAGAAGTTGATTTATTTGAATAAGGACACGACTACCAATCTGGTTGCCATCGCCCGGTAACTTAGCAGCATTAACACGGATAAGTTATTTGTATCCGATCCGCGTACGTCGGCGTTCATCGGTAAAACTTCGCTTTTATTCCAAAGCATGCCTATTAGCCTTTCTTTAGTCGCACTATTCTTGAGCGCCGTAGTTCAGGCGCCTGCCGATCTTCCCTTCGCGGTCGACGCGTCGGAGGACGCTGCAAGCCAATTCCCGGCCGCACCGCGCCTTCAGTCGTTCTCCTTCGGGCAGTGGAAAGGACGATGGGTTTTCATCGGTGGCCGGATAGCCGGTTATCACAGCGTTGGCGGCGGTTCTGCGGATTTTCTGCGGATCGACGCGAACCGCGATATATGGGTGGTCGACACCACCGTCCAACCAGCGAAGACATTTCATGTGCCGGTCGATCAACTGGCGTCGGATTTCGCACCGATCAAGGGCCAATGGACGTCAACCGGTCAGCTCTACTTCCAGGACAAAGACCAACTCTACATTTGTGGCGGATACGGCCAGGACCACGCCGGCAACTGGGTGACCTTTCCAGTCATATCACGGGTCGACCTGCCGAAGGTGATCGATGAGGTGATGCGAGGCCAGCTAAGCGGCAAGGGCATCGCTTTCGGCCAGTCGCCGCTGACCCAATCGACCGGCGGGGGATTGATCAAGCTGCGGGACGGCTACTTCTATCTGGTGATGGGGCATAACTTCCAAGGGAGTTATACGGCGTTCGAAGGTCAGGGAGAACACAACGCAGCGGAAGCCGCATCGCAGACCTACCTGAATGAAATTCGGAAGCTCAAAATCACTGCCGCCGGCGACCGCAGTTTGCACGTTAGCCTGGCGGAGAAGTTTGAAGACGTCACCGAGTTTCACCGGCGGGATTTGAACGTTACACCGATTCTGGCTCCCAATGGACTCGGTTTGGCAGTGTATGGCGGCGTTTTCACGCCGGAGACGCAACTGGCCTACGACAAGCCAATCTACCTGTTCGATAACACGAAGCCCGTGGTTGATTCGAGTTTCCAGCAAAAAATGAATGCCTATGCATGCCCCAGGCTTCTGATATACGACCAGGCTGGTGAGACCATGTATACCACTCTGTTCGGAGGAATCAGCCAGTATTTCTGGAATGCTTCGGCCGGGACCTTCATCGAAAATCCACGCGTAGGTGCCAAGGTCGAAACGAGGTACCTGGACGGCTTACAGTGGAGTGATCAAATTTCGACAATCCAGAAAGTCATGGCAACTGGGAAGGAGAAGACTCGGGAAGCGGTCCACGCCGCCCTCCTTCCGGCCTTCGTAGGTACGGGCGCCGTCTTCATCCCCGCTCCCGAGATGTCTGGTGCAGAGCTAGAGGCCGATATTCTGGATCTGGAGTCGCTTCGTGGAACCAGAACTCTGGTTGGTTATATTTATGGCGGAATTCGCGCGTTTCCATACCAATTTCCGTATAACAAGACCGCTGCCCCCTATCGTGCTGGCACCGTTCCTACCCGGGCGAGCGAGCTGATTCTCAAAGTTTACGTCGAAGCAAAGCGCCGCTAACCTCAACTCTATTCACGCATCGGAGGTACGCATGCCACGGAGTCGTTCGCCAGTATATGATTCCCAAGCCGACCGGTGGCAGCCCTGTCCCAGTTGCGCAATACTACTAGGAAGCCGGCCCAGTAAGCCGACCTGGAGAAGGTCAATGAATCAACGATTTCTCGCATCCTTAGTAGCTCTGGCGGCAGCAGCGCTTCCCCACCTGTCGGGCCAGCTCGCAACGCCCGCGCAAAAGAGACCCGCTGGCGTCCAAAAGGACCTGGCGGCGAAGACGAAGGCCGGAACGATTCCTCGTACCCCGGACGGCCATCCGGATCTGCAAGGGATTTGGACCAACGCGACGCTTACGCCCCTGGAACGCCCCGCGGATCTGACAGGAAAACTGAACATTACCGACGCCGAGGCAACTGCCTATGAGCGGCGAAGGATCGAGACCGCCGATGCTGATCGGCGCGACGGGCCGGAGACGGACGTCGGCTCGTACAATGAGCTGTTCTTCGATCGTGGAGCGCATCTTGCGAGAGTCGATGGAAGCAGCCGAACGTCGCTGATCATCGACCCTGCGGATGGCAAAATCCCTCCCTTGACTCCAGAGGCGCAGAAGAGAGTCGATGATGCGCGCGCCGCCGTCAGGATGCATCCTGCAGATCGTCCGTCAGACCGGTCACTGGCCGAACGCTGTATTATTTGGCGGACCGCCGGGCCACCGATGATGCCGGGTCCATACAACAATGAGTATGAAATTGTTCAGACTCCGGGGTATGTGACTATCCTGGTCGAGATGATCCACGACGCGCGAATCATTCCCCTGGACGGAAGTAAACACCTTTCACCAGACATCCAGTTGTGGATGGGAGATCCACGTGGTCATTGGGAGGGCGACACGTTGGTTGTCGATACGACGAATTTCACCGGCAAGACTAGGTTCTCAGGATCCTCGGACAAGCTTCATCTCGTGGAACGCTTCAATCGAGTGGACGCCAACACCATACTCTATAAGTTTACGGTGGACGATCCTTCGTCATTTACCAAACCCTGGACCGCGGAATATCCTCTGCGGCAATCGAAGGGGCCGGTCTATGAATACGCTTGTCATGAAGGTAACTACGCATTATTGGACATTCTTCGCGGAGCTCGCCAGGAAGAAAGTAGCGCTGCACAGAAGAAGAACAAGTAACTGCCACGGGAACCGCCCCAAACGACGACAGAGTCGCGGCTGGGGGATGAGGCCGCCACTCGATACCGTCGCTGCGCGCTTTGGATGCAGCATCAGGACGACGAGGATTGTCGACGTCTCAGCCCTGCTGAGGAAGCGCCAAACGGCCTATGCTGACGCAATTGGACCGGCTGTTCTGAGTCGGTCCGTCGCAGGTTTGGAGCGATTGGCGTCAGCCACTGATTTTCGGTCAGCCCGGATACCGTGGTGCACTGGCGACGCGAACGTTTTCGACCTCGGAGTCTAAGAGCTGATCAGTGATCTCAGCCTGCGGCTCAGCGTCCTTCTTTCAGCGATCGCTGGTGCCGGGACCTGTCGCCGGATCGTCTCCGATCTCGCCGATGTACACCACGTTGTCTCCCTTTTTCATGGTCGGTACCGAACAGACTAGCGTAATCACGCCGGTGAGAGGGGAGGTCACATCTGCGATCTTGTTCCCGAAATAATCTGTGATATAGCCGACCGTCATCCCCTGATGGACATAGGCTTCCGGAACCACTGTCGGATAGAAAATGCCTTCATACTCGCTTTTGACGATGGTCAGCTTGCTGATCCACAACGGATGCTGCAACGTCGAAGTGATGGGGCCTTTGAGCATCTTCAGGTACCGCATGACATTCATCGTTCCGTCGACCAGGACAGCGATGTCGCCAACTTCCGTGGTTCCCGCACGTCCGGCTTCCACTGTGATGGACGCCTTGCCCATGCCAAGAGCAGTGTTATCCAGACCGCGCCCGCGAGGCTGCTTGATGATGATGGTCTTCAAGCCAAAAGCGAACAGCATTTCCCGCGACATCTTGTCGAGATCGGGCTTACCGGTATTGGTCCAGTAAGAGTATGGATGCAGATTTTCGTCCAGGTCGCCGCCGTGATAGTCGATCAAGTGGTCACACTTTTCGATGACTTGAGTGTAAACAGCGTAGGCGATGCGTTCTGACTGCGTTCCGTCCGCTTTTCCTGGGTAACCGGCAACTCCCTTGTGATCCACCGGATTGACATGAACGACTTTCTCCAAGTACGACGCGACGTTCAATAGAGGAAGGACGATCAAGGTCCCGGACAGATCGGAAGGCTGGATGCGCGCGGCCAATTGAGCCAAAGCGAGGCTCGATGCATACTCGGTGCCATGCGCCCCTGCGAAAAGCGCGAGCGTGGGGCCCGCTGTGGCGCCGTTAATTACAATCACAGGCAGGTTCGTGGCCGCATCCACGCCGGCAGGGACTTCAATGTAACCCGTCGCTTTCTGCCCGCTTCGAGCTTTCGCGGTGCCCACGGTTACCTCGGCGGCATGGCACAGGCCCCCTAAGAATCCGCAGGTAATCGTCAATTGGATTATGCGTTTGGTAGTAAGCATCATCGGCAACGTCCCTTTCTGCCTGCTCCGGTCTTTACGATCTTGTCCGGAATTTCCTTTTTGGCTTTCTGCACCCGATCATTGTACATCCAGCCGCCCTCCTTTGTTTCGGTTTTCTTTAACACGAATTTGCAAGATTTGCGGGAGATGGAGCGATGCAAGGACGGGCGCGGAGCCAAGCCTGTGGTCCGCAAGAATTGCGTCAGTACAATGTATTCCGTGTACCGCCGGAGATAACAGCCGTCCATCTCAAAATCCGCTCGATCGACGCAGCCGTCCAAACGAGAGCGACGAGCACCATAGACCCTGCGACGATTGATCCTGATTGTTTATGAGCGCTTCTTGTGTATATCGTCAGCAGCACCGGCGCCGACCTTGACGACGAGCATGCGTCGGCTCAGCTTGTTTGGATCGACGTTCGCGACTCTGGTGATACGGCGCCTATCTTTGGTCATGGTGGTCACCTCGACGTCTACGCGCCCTCCGCGTGGAAGGCCAAAGTGCACGGGCATAACATTCTGAGAGCAGTAGCCGCTCCCCGTGTCGACCAGACGACTTCCCAACACCGTGCGGGTGCCGGGCGCGTAGATGCGCACTTCCGAGCCTGCCCGGGTGTAACGGCCCCGCTCATCGAGCACCAGCACTTGTAACGATCGTCGCGCACGCTCGGCCGGAAGAGTGTTGCGATACAGGTAGTGAGTGCCCCCGGGGTTGTTGTTGGCGATCGCCAGATCCAACGCGCCGTCGCCGTCGAAGTCAGCCCACTGAATGCCGTGGGTGGCGCCATGTTTCATGAACTCGGGCGGCAGCACATTCGTGAAACGATCCCCGTCGTTATGGAAAAGGTAATCCTTCTCGTTCACTGCCTTGTCGATGTAAGACGACACATACACGTCCGGCCGCCCATCGTTGTCGTAATCACCCCAGTTCGATGGAGTGGCTTTTTCGCCGCCAGCCACGCCGAGCGCCGGAGCGACATCAGTGAAATTGCCGCGGCCGTCGTTTTTGAAAAGAAAATTCGCGCCGTAGCCGGCGACGAACAAATCGAGGTGCCCATCGTTGTTGTAATCGATGACACTGGGACCGTTGCTGCCGGAGGTGGATGGCCGACCGGCTGCATCCATCCCCATCTCGTGCGCCACATCGACGAAGCGGCTGCCATCGTTGCGGAAGAGGCCGTTCAAAGTACCGTCCTGATTGGCGACAAACAAATCCAGACGGCCATCCAGGTTGTAGTCGAACCACACCGCGCCAACGGTCTTGCGCGGATCGTCCACGCCCATGTCCTTGGCAACTTCGACGAAGCGATTGCCTTCGTTGTGGAACAGCATGTTGGGCGCATCCCGAAATGCGACGAAAAGATCCACCCGGCCGTCGTTATCGAAGTCGATCCAGGAAATCTGGCGGGTCTCTCCCTTTACATCCACGCCCATCTCTTTGGCGACATCGATGAAATGCTTGCCATCGCCATCGTTGCGGTAAAGCTTATTGGAAGTTCCGGATCTTCTGCTAAACCCGACGTACAGGTCGATATGACCGTCGGCATTGAAATCGCCCCAGGCTGCGGCCCGAGTGTCGGGCAAGTCGGCCATGCCGAGATCGGCGCCTATCTCGGTGAATTTGCCGTGATCATTGCGATACAGACGATT
>Ga0210386_10000120_pt1 | contig 62126 bp, 52 predicted proteins | sample IncBWH32OmetaG_FD_160091 | JGI IMG/M metagenome (GOLD analysis project Ga0210386, IMG submission 160091) | Forest soil microbial communities from Barre Woods Harvard Forest LTER site, Petersham, Massachusetts, United States - Inc-BW-H-32-O ...
AGTGAGGTATGGTGGGGCGAGCCGATTGGACTGCTGCCGGTCGATGAGCGGTTCTTCGACCTCTACTTCGCGCACTTGCACCTGGCGCAATTCGACAGCAAAACCTGTACCCTGTGGCCTCTGCCCCCATGGCAGAGGCCACAAAGACAAAAACAAAAACCTTCCTGATAAGGAAAACCTGTCAGGGATGGGCCCATTCTAAAATGTCAGACTTGTGCCCGGCCGTTCAGGCGGATCGCCCTATTGCATCGGCAATCCCAGACCGTTCGCGCCGAGCAGTTGCGGCCGCTGCGCGAATTCGCGTTCGATGCGGTCATTGATTCCCGCCTGCACGAACTCGCCGGTCACCCGGATGCCATTCATGATCGCCCTGTCGTTCGACGATCCGTGACCGATAATGCATACGCCGCGAACCCCCAGCAGCGGAGCCCCGCCATATTCCGCCGGGTCCACCCGCTTCTTGAAGGCGTTGAAGGCTTTGCGGGAAAGCAGCGCGCCTACCTGCGCGGTAACGGTCGTGGTCAGGGATGCTTTGAGCATCTCGCGCACCAGCCGCGTAAGACCCTCGGAGGTCTTGAGCGCGACGTTGCCCACAAAGCCGTCGCAGACGATCACGTCGCAGTTTCCGTTGTAGATGTCCCGGCCCTCGACGTTGCCGACAAAGTTGATGGGAAGCTGCTTCAGCAGGGCGTAGGTCTCGCGAGTGAGGTCGTTGCCCTTGCCCTCTTCTTCGCCCACGGAAAGCACCCCCACGCGGGGGCGGTTGATCTTGAGGACGCTGCGGGCGTAGAGCTCGCCCATGACGGCAAATTGCTCAAGGTTCTGCGGCTTGCAATCCACATTCGCGCCCACGTCGAGCAGGATGGAAGGCTTTCCGGATAGCGTGGGCAACACCATTGCCAGAGCCGGTCGGTCTACTCCGGGCAGCGCGCCCAGCACCATCTTGGCCGTGGCCATGGCGGCGCCGGTATTTCCCGCAGTCACGAACCCTGCAACTTTTTTCTCGCGGACGAGCTTCAAGCCCACGCGCATCGAGCTGTCGCGCTTGCTGCGGACTGCGTGCGCGGCCTTCTCATCCATGCCGATATGTTCGCTGGCGTGGACGATCTGGATAGGCAAACGTTCGCCGTCGAGCGCATAGGAGAGACCCCGGCGTAGAACGTCCTCGGGTCCTACCAGGTGCACCCTAACGGGAAGCTGGCGGCAGGCGAGAATCGCTCCACGCAGTTCCGGCTCCGGACTCTTGTCCGAGCCCATGGCATCGAGAGCGATGTCAATCAGCATTGATTGAGTCTAACTGGCTTCCTTTACTTCGAGGACGTCGCGGCCCTTATAGGTGCCGCACTTCGGGCAGGCGCGATGTGGAAGCTTGCGCTCATGGCAGTTAGGACATTCGGAGAGACCGACTGAGGCCAGCGCATCATGTGCGCGGCGTTTGGAGGTGCGCGCCTTGGAATGGCGCCGCTTTGGGTTAGGCATTTCTGATTCCTTTCCTTGCTCCGGTCCGCACCCGATTTGCTCAGGCATCGCTGGACGCCCGGCCGGGTGGACCGTCCTATTACGTTTTGATCCGGCTGGCTAGGTCTGAGAGCGCCGACCACCGCGGATCGACCGGAGCCGTAACGCAGGTGCAGGATTCGGAGTTCAGATCTTGGCCGCAGCGCGGGCAAAGTCCCTTGCAGTCCTCGCGGCAAAGGGTACGGACAGGGAGGGACAAAAGCACCTGCTCCCGCAGTACGTCTTCCAGCGCAAGACCGCCATGTTGATAATAACCGATTTCGGTCTCCGACGTGCTAATTGCCCGCTCCGGAGCGCCTCCATCCACCCCCAAAGGCCGGAAGATCAGGTCAAACTGCCCTTCCAGCGTGAGATCCACTGGCTCCAGGCACCGCGCGCAAGGGGCCTCAAACTCGCCCTTGTAGCTCCCCCGCAGCCGGATATCCTGCACCACACGGCGCGCCCCCCGCGTTTCCCCGATGTGGGTTTCCTCGATCAGATCGGCCCGGCCCTCCACGGCCAGAAGACCCTTCTGGGTCGCCTCGGATCCGTAATCGATGACACCCGCTTCGATGGAAGCGTGAAACTGGATTGGCTCCCGCTCGAGATCGAGTACGGTGATCAACATAATGGGCCTCGTTTGCGTGGGTCTTTCTCTAAGGTTAAGGACTCAATGCCGGACAGGTCAACTTTCCCTGCCAGCCGACAGGCTGGCCAGCGTCCGGGCCAGCACCTGCACCCCGCGGGAAATCTCCTCCGGCGACGAATATTCATCCGGCCGGTGGCTCACGCCGTCCCGGCAGGGAATAAACAGCATGGCAATCGGCGCAATCTGAGCGATGAACGACGAGTCATGGTAAGCCCGGCTCACCATAGTGCGAAATGTGATCCCTTCGTGTTCGCAGGCGGCTGTCAACGCGGCCAGAATCCTGGGCGACGACTGCGCGGGAGGATCGACATTGATTGTCTCCAGCTTGATCGAAACCCCTCGGCTTGCGCCAACCTCGTTGCATGTCGCCTCAATCTCGCGCAGCACCTTGTCGCGCCGTGCCGCGTCAGTATCGCGAAGGTCAACGGCAAGCTGCACACGACTGGGGATGGAATTCACCGCTCCCGGATGCACCTGGCAAATGCCGACCGTGCCGACCGTGTCGATCGCACCCGTACCCAGTGCAATGCGCTCAACGGCGAGAATGGTCTCCGCGGCAGCGCACAACGCATCTCTGCGTCCCGGCATGAGCCTGCCACCAGCGTGTCCGCCCTCGCCCTCGATGGTGATGCGGAAACTCGCCGGCGCAGCGATGCTGGTGACCAGCCCGAGCGAAATGCCTTCGCGTTCGAGAATCGGACCCTGCTCAATGTGCAGCTCGACCCACGCCGAATAATAGTTCTCAGGCAAGCGCACTTCATTAAGGGACCCTGAGAAACCTGCGCGCTTCCGGACCACCTCCAGCGTATCGCCTTCAGGGTCCTGCAGCGCAGCCGCTGCAGAAGGCGTGAGAGTACCCGACATCAGGCGGCTGCCTAGGCAGCCAATCCCGAACCGCGTCGGCTCCTCCGAGGTAAAGATAACCAGTTCGATGGAACGCTCCGGTCTGAAGCCCCCCCGCTGCAGTGCGCGAATTGCCTCGAGGCCGCCAAGCACGCCGACCACGCCGTCATATTTGCCCGCGTGGGGAATGGCGTCCACATGCGAACCCGTCCCGACGGCTGGAAGCGCAGCGCTCGTGCCCACCCAGCGGGCAAACGTGTTGCCCACGGCATCTTCCCGTGTCGCCAGCCCAGCCTCGCGGCAGCGTTCCTTGAGGCAGGCGCGAGCCTTCGCATCCTGCTCGCTGAAGACGACGCGCGTAACTGCCGGTGCTTCCGCGTCCGAGAACGCTGCGAGCGCCTCAATATCCCCGTTCAGCCGATTCTGATCAATTTCGATGATCATGCTGTTCAACCCAGCGGATGGCGATTCCAATCTTTGTAGATGAGGTATTTCGCCGGTGTCTTGCCCAGTGCGCCAAACCACTGCGGGCAATAGGGCCCCATCCAGATAAAATCCCCCGCCTTCACCGGATACCACTCTTGATCGAGCCGATAAATACCTCCGCCTTCGAGCATCAGAAGTGCATGCTCCATCACGTGGACCTCCACCATACTCAGCGCCGCACCCGGCTGATAGGTCATCGTGTTGACCGCAAAGTCAAAGGCCATCGTATCGGGAAGCAGTCCCCGCACCATCAGGTCGCGATCCCCCATCAGCGGCTGCCCTGCAATTTTTGCCTCGCTGCCCACCAGCGGCTCGTGAGCCGAAACCTCATCCACTGCCAGATAGGCCTTCTCAATCACGGCCAGCCGCGCAGGCTCGGCCGCGATCACGCGATGCTCGGCTCCCTGTGGCAAATACGCGTAGTCATCCTTCTCAAGGGCGTGATAGTTCGCACCCAGTTCGATCTCCATCCTGCCCTCAAGCACGTAGACGAACCTTTGATGTGTACATGCGGCCAGCGCTCCGCCTGCTTCCATCTCTGCCGTGTATTGAGTGAAGGCCGCGCCCAGTGCGGGCGACGCGTGAACGATGGCCGAGGCCTTCGCCATGCCCGGAAACTGCGTGCGAATGAAGGTATCGGGCGTGTGCAGCGAATGATTCGCTCGCCGAACGCTCCGCGTATCGCCTAGGTTGTGCAAGAGTCTGGCTCGCTTTCCGTTAATCGCTGCAAAGGACTTTGGAGATAATTTGGGAAGTAGTCGAGAAAATGCAAACCGGCCCGCAGCGCTGAGGCAACATCTTGTACAAGCACTGCCTCATCAGGATGATGGCTGATCCCATCCGGATTGCGCAGGAAGATCATGGCTGCCGGAATCCGTGCCGCCACAATCATTGCATCGTGACCGGCGCCGCTGGTCATGTGCCGGGGAGGAATTCCTGCGCCCGAGACCGCTTTATCCGCGAGCGAAATCAGCCCTGCGTCGAGTCCGACAGCCGGCTGGTCGTACTCGATGGCATGCTCTACTTCGATCTGTCGCCGCTCCGCGATCGACCGCGCCGTGGCTAGGAACTCCTGCACTGCGGCATGACGCATGTCGTCGGATGCGTGCCGCACGTCGAGGCTGCAACAAACCAGGCCGGGAATGACGTTGGCCGCGCCTGCCTCGCATGAAATTTGCCCGGTTGTTGCAACCATGCCGGGCATTGCGCCGGCAGCCGACTCCACCGCAACCAGCCACTCGGCCGCGGCTGCCAGCGCATCGCGGCGTAGAAACATGGGAGTCGTTCCCGCATGACCGGCCCTGCCGCGAAAGGTAAGCATGGCGCGGCTTTGTCCCGCAATCGTTTCCACCACGCCAAGGGCAAGCCCGGCGTATTCGAGCACCGGCCCTTGTTCGATGTGAAACTCAAGATATCCGCGACTCTGCGGATGATGCCCCGCGGAAACAACATTCGGATGGGCGGAAGCATAACCGTCCAGCGCCGCGAACATCGCAACGCCGTCTGCATCCCGGCGGGCCAGGTGCGGTGGCAGCAGCTTGTCGATAAACGCGCGGCTGCCAATGAAAGGCAGGCCGTAACGCACACCCTCTTCATCGGAGAAGCCGACTACTTCGATACCAAAGTTCAGTCGCCGTCTATCGAGCGCCTCAGTCATCGCAAGGCCTAGCATGACACCAAGAATGCCGTCGTAGCGGCCGGCGTGGGGCACAGTGTCGAGATGCGAAGCGACAATCAGTCGTGGCGCATCTTCGTTCAGATCCAGATCGGCATAGTAGCCGCGAAGATTGCCCGCACGATCAACTCTGACCGTCATCCCCGCATCTTCCATCCATCCACGAATGTGGTCGTGGCACTCTTCCATCGCGGGCGAAAGAAAGGTGCGGGTGATCTGGCCCTCCCGCTCGGTGCACCGCGCCAATACGTCGCAGCGAGCGAGCGCCGCGGCGGCCAGCGCGTCGAAGTCAGTGCCAGTTTTTTCTGGACGCCCAGCCAGCATAGCCGTCACTCAACCCCCGGTGCTTCGGCTCGCCCTGCTTCCGGCCTATAGACGCGTGCTTCGATCGACCCATGAGGCTCGTCGGTGGGTAAAAAAATCTCATTCAGATTGTCCTGTCCGAAGGGCGAGAGATCCACCAGGTTGCAGTGCTTGTTGGGCATTTGAAGATGAATTTCGGCGATCTCTCTCACGTCTTCGAGCGCAGCCTTAGCCATTGCATACAATGTCTGCTGCACCGACAGGCTGTCATGTTCGGCGAAGGTCTTGAGCAGCGCGGTTTCAACCTGTTGCCGCAATGTATTGAATTCAAGGGGGCCCGTCCCCCCATACTGCCATTCTGCCGTGGCCAGCGTTCCAAAAAGCCGGTCGTGAGTTTCCTTGAGCGTGGTCAGGCGATCCTTGATGTATCCGGCGAACGCCGATTTAGCAGTCTTCAAAAGCCACAGATTCTCAAAGCCCGAAGACACGGTTATGCCGGCGCGCGAAATCGTAACCGTAGTAGTATCGACTTTATCGCTCGCATGAGTAAAGGCCGTAGGAAACCGCTCGCCGCCTGCCTCGATATGCTTCCAGGGTGTCCCGCGAATGCGCGCGCCCGCCGTAGCCACATAAGAATTGTTCTCGATGAAATGGGAGACAAGCTCAACGCCAAATTCCTCCATCGATGTAGCGGAAGACGCGCGTGCCAGCGAGTACACCGTGTTCTTCATTGTGTCCGTCGGCAAAACCCGGCTGTTGTCGCCGTCTTCGAAGCAGCTATCGAAATCGCCTGTGAGCCATACGTCCACGTTCCACTCGAAGACTTCGTGCTGCGAGTCGCCGCGCCGGACCTTCATCAGCCGCACGCGGGATTTACCGTAACGGTTTTCGCCCAGCATAATCGTCATGCAGTTAGCTTCCCCGATAGGTGGAATAGCCGTTGGCCGTTAAGAGCAGCGGAATGTGATAATGCCCCGCAGCATCGGATATAGAGAATGTAATCTGCACAACTGGATACAGCCCCTGCACGCTCCGCTTATCAAAGTATGTCTGCGTATCAAAAGTGAGCCGGTAGGTGCCGGACTCAAGAACAGCCTCAGCAGGAAGCAACTGCTTCACGCGCCCATCGCCATCGGTCGCCTGTGTGGACAGCTCGCGCCAGGCTCCCTCTGCCTCGTGTTCGAGCATAACCCCTACGCCCACAGCAGGACGTCCCAGCGATGTATCGAGGATGTGTGTCGAGATTCCGCTCACAGTTCGAGCCACTTTCTCAGCCGAAGCTGGGTGATCTGCCGCTGCTGCTCGGATGCTTCACGTAATTCGCTCGCTTCATCATTCTCGAGCCGCCGAAAAAGAATTGCCAGCATCTCTTCCGCTGATTTACCGCTGGCGCAAACAATATAGATTCGTCCGAAGCGTTGCTCATACTCGTCATTAGCGCGCCTGAGCTGGTCTTGAATACTCTCGCTCGACTGCGCAACACCACTCTGCTCCTGCCCCGACCATTGCGCTGATCGTTCAGTCACCGATTCCGGCGCCCTCTTCTCGCCGATGCGCGGATGGCTCGAAAATGCTTCGTTCCAATCCGCCGGATCAAGTTCCCACCAGATTTCATCCGACCGCACGAGCAGCGCCGCCGTATCGGCAAACGGACGCAGCCGTGCGAGCGCATGTGCCCAACGTTGCGAGCCGCAACAGGGCAGGATTTCCTTCGCTGCATCGACCATCGCGAACCCATTCCAGCGCTCCAGGATCGCACTCACTTCCGATCTCCCCACGCGGCGAACTCCCGCAAGAGTTCCTCAAGCAGATTGCCCGCAATCAATTGGCGATAGCTCGCGGTCGACCGAATATCGTCAATCGGAACCGCCTCGTTCAACAACGCCTTGCGCGCCTCGGCAATCGTTGCATCATTCAACGCCGCGCCCAGCAGCACCCGCTCCGTGCCTATCAACCGCAGAGGTGCAGGCGCAACGCTCCCCATGCCGATGCGAATCTCCTCAACGCGGCCGTGGCGCAGGCTCCCTGTCGCCGCAACGCAGATCTTTGAGATGGCCTGGGCATTACGCGTCCCCACCTTGCGCGCGTAGCAGAACGACTCACCAAAGCGCTTGGGCATGTGAACGGCACGGATCAGCTCATCCGCAGCGAGCGCAATCTTCTTATAGCCAAGATGAAATTGCTCGTACGGGACGCGCCGCGTGCCGCGTGTCGAAATCAACTCGAGCTCCGCAGCGTAGGCGAACAGTGCAGGCGAGGAATCTGCCGCTGGCGACGCATTCGCCAGGTTGCCTCCGATCGTTCCGCGATTCTGATTGGCGATGCTGCCTGTCAACGACGCGCACTGCGCCAGCAGAGGAAAATGCTTCTTCACCGCTGCATGCCGGCGAATCTGCGTGAAACTGCAGCCGCTCCCGATCGAAATCAAATCCTCGCTCTCGACGATTTCACGCAACTCCGGCAGCGGCGAAATGCTCACCAGCTTTCTTGTCGCGAGCTTGCCCGCGCCAAAGAGCACCATGATCTCGGTTCCACCCGCAATCGGCGTCCACTGGCTCGGTTCATCGCTCAACAAACACAGCACAGCATCAAGGCTTCCCGGCGTGATCAGCTCATAGTCGGCGGGATATGACCTCATTCCATCGCACCGGATTCTATCGCGCACGCAGCCTTTTCAACCGCTTCAAAGATGCGCATGTAGCCGGTGCAGCGGCAGAGGTTGCCGTTGAGTCCCTCGTGAATTTCTTCCTGAGTAGGGCGAGGGTGTTTGTTGAGCAAATGCACCGTAGCTAGAATCATTCCTGGCGTGCAGATGCCGCACTGCGCGCCGCCGCACTCGAGAAACGCCTTCTGCACCGGATGCAACCGGGTCTGTTCGCCTACGCCTTCAATCGTCAGTATGGAAGCACCCGCCGCCTGCGCGATCGGCACCAGGCAGCTATTCACCAGCTCACCATTCATCAGCACCGAGCAGGACCCGCACTCACCCTCGCCGCAGCCTTCCTTCGTGCCTGTGAGGCCAAGCTCATGGCGCAATACGTCGAGCAGGCGTGCCATGGGAGGCAGTTCCAAGAAGCGTTCCACTCCATTCACGCGGAAGGAGAATTTGCGCGTGCTCATGCCGCCGCCATCTCCTTTGCAATCGGCGCGCGCGTCGCGAGCCGTTCCGCAATATCTTCCGGCACCAGCGGAATCGCATTGAAGTCCTCGCCAGTCGCGTGCGCAATTGCATTCAGAATCGCCGGCGCAGGCCCATCCATCGGCAGCTCGCCGATTCCTTTCGCGCCATACGCGCCGTACTCGAACGGAATCTCTTCAAAGAAAACGCGAATCGGCGGCAGATCCTGCGACGTGGGCATGATGTAGTTGGTCATCTGGTTGTTGACCATCAGGCCGCGATCCCAAACAACTTTTTCATACAGCGCGTAACCGATTCCCTGCGCAACCCCGCCCTCGATCTGTCCCCTCGCAAGCACCGGATTCAGAACCCGCCCAACCTCCTGCAAAGCAACAAAATCATCCACGGTTACAGAATACGTCGTCAGTTCGACCGTAACCTCGGCCACATACGCCGCCCACGAGTAGGCTGCATAGGCTTCGCCGCTGTATTTCTGGTCGTCCCAGTAGACATTCGGCGGAGCCTCGTAGCGGCTCATCGAGCACAGAGCGCCGTGTTTCGCGATGTAGCTTTTCGCTGCGTTCTGGAACGCAGCAGTCGTATATGGTTCCGATAGCAACCCGCTCGCTATCAATGTCTGCTTCAGCCCGAGCGCGGCGGAGTGCACCAGCCCGCCGACCACCATTGTCGTGCGCGAAGCAACCGTGGGCCCGCTGTTGGGCACAACGCTGGTGTCTGCCGGAGCCATCTCCACAGCTTCGTAATCAATGCCCAGCGTCTCCGCGGCTACCTGGCAGAGAATCGTGTTTGTCCCCTGCCCGAACTCTGTGCTCGATACCAGAACCCGCACGCGTCCCTCCGTAGTGGCATCCATCCCCACCAGCGAATTCAGATAACGCTCGCCTGAGCCGGTGAACCCCGCGCCGTGCAGAAACACCGCGAGGCCAATACCTTTCCGGCGCAGGCTGTCCGTGTTCTCGCGATCGTAGCGAGCCTTCTTCTCGTAGTAGCCGGCGTGATCGAGCGCGCGCTCCATCCAGCCTTCGAGATTGATCTGCTGGCAAATCGCCTGCCCTGTGCAGGTCGTCTCGCCGGTGCGCAGCAGGTTCCGCCTCCGAAACTCCTCCGGAGTCAGCCCCACTGCCTTCGCCACTCGATCCATGTGGCGCTCAGTGGCGAACAGACTCTGCGGCGCGCCAAATCCGCGAAAGGCCCCATGTGGCGGCGTGTTGGTTGCGAAGGCCTTCGACCGCACGCGAATATTCGGCCAATAGTATGGACCGCCCGAGTGAATCGTGCCGCGCGACAGCACCGTTGAAGACAGCGTCGAGTAGGCTCCGCCGTCGAGACAAAAGTCGATATCTGCGGCCAGCAGCTTGCCGTTTTTCGTCACCGCCGTCCGATGCCGCGCGCGTGAAGGATGCCGCTTGGTCGTCGCGGCCATATCTTCCATGCGGTCATAGATGATCTTCACTGGCCGGCCCGACTTCATCGCCAGCAGCACCGCGTGTGCCGCAATCATTGACGGATAATCCTCCTTGCCGCCGAAGGCTCCCCCCGTCTCCACCTGGATCACGCGCACCTTATCCTCAGGCAGCCCGGTCACGCCAAGCAGCGATTTGTGCGCGTAAAACGGGCACTGGAGGGATCCCCACAGGGTGACGCCGTCGCTTTCACTATAAGCGGCGATCGCGCCGTTGTTCTCGATGTAGAGATGCTCCTGCGCGCCGGTCGAATATTCTCCTTCGACAATCACAATGTCCGGCTGTGCGAAGGCCTCGTCAACATCGCCTTTCTCCATCACGTATGACTTGAAAATGTTGTCCTCGCCCCAGACGATGGTTTGCTGCGACTCGCTCTCCTCGATCGAGTGGACCGAGGGCAGCTCTTCGTATTCGATCCGCAGCGCAGCCACCGCCAGCGGCAACAGATGCCGGTCAGGATGTGCCAGCAACAAAATCGGTTCCTGCGGATGATTAACGAAGCCATCCGCCAGGCACGGCCAGTCTTGATTGATGAGGGCGATGTAGTTCTTGCCCGGAATATCCTTCGCCGTAACGACGGTGAACTCATCCCATGGAATGCCGGGTCCGAATTCGATGTTAACGATGCGTCCGCGTGGAACGGCGCTCCGCACGGTGGCGCCGAAGATCATTTCCGGCATCGAGAAGTCGTCGATGTAGCGCGCCGCTCCGCAAACCTTCGCAACGCCTTCCTTGCGAAAGACTGGCTTGCCGACGATGCGCTCCTTCTGCAAATCCTCTCCTCTGCGCTACGATCGAGAGTCAAATCTAAGGATGAAGCCCCTCGCTGGCCCCGGAAATGCTCGGTAGCCGCGCGTACAAGGCTTCAAGGAAATTGACTCATCATACTACGGAGTGCCCGCGCGGAATCGTCAAACTTCCAGCCCAAAGGGCCGCTCCACGAATGCGCCCTCAGCGAACACAGCCTTGCCGCGCACATAGGTTCCGACCACTTTGCCGCGCAACCACTTTCCTACATACGGCGATATGCAGTGCCGGGTGTGCAGTTGATCGGCGGTAACTTCTATCTCCGCTTCCGGATCGAAGATCACGAAATCCGCGTCGTAATCAATCGCGATCCTACCCTTGCATCCTCCAAGCCCCGCTAACTCGGCCGGCTTCTCCGCCATCAACCGCGCCAGATCGCACAAGCCGAAGCCTCTTGCCCGCATGCCCGTCCACATCACCGGCAGCGCAACAGACAGGCTGGCGATGCCGCCCCACGCTTTGTCAAAGCGGCCCTCGTCTTCTTCTATGACAGCCAGGGGCCGCTTCATCTCCGGCGGACACGGCGAATGGTCAGTGGCCACCAGGTCGATATCGCCGTCCCGCAGCGCGTCCCACAAGCCCTCGCGATTATCGCGGCTGCGAATCGGAGGCGCGCATTTGTGCAGCGTGCTGCCATCCGAAATCTCCTCCGCCGCGAAATACAGATAGTGCGGACAAGTCTCCACCGTCACCGGCAACCCTTCCCGCCGAGCCTCCAACAGATCATTCAGAGCCAGCGCCGTCGCCAGATGCACAATGTGCAGACGAAACCCATACGTGCGGCACAGATTCAACAGCAGGCGAATCGCCGACACCTCCGCCTCATCCGGCCGCGACCGCAGATACGTCTCATATCGCCGCCAATCCTCTATTTGCAGGGCGGCGCTCGCCGCATCGATCGGCTCCGGAAGCTCCGCATGCACCAGCAGCGGCAATCCTGTTCGCGCCACATGCGGCAGAGCCCGCGCAAGTTGTTCCCGCGTCACCATCTGGAAACCCTCGCAGCCGGGATAAATCAGAAAGCACTTGAAGCCCTTCACCCCGGCTCGCGCCAGCGGCTCCACGTCGTCGGCGTTATCGCCAGCAACACCGCCCCAGGCCGCCCAGTCTACAAAGCATTTCCCCTGCGCTGCCTCCCGCTTCGCGACAAGCGCGGAAACCGTAGTCGTCTCCGGCAGGCAGTTCAGCGGCATGTCAACGAGCGTGGTGTATCCGCCCGCGGCCGCCGCTCGCGTCGCCGTCCAGAAGCCTTCCCACTCCGTCCGCCCCGGTTCGTTGATGTGCACGTGGCTGTCCACCAGACCCGGCAAAACAGCCTGCTCCCCAAAATCGCGCACAGCATATTTCGAAGGAATCTCTTCCGGCGAGCACAGTCCACAAATCCCGCCCTCATCTTCGAGAACCGCCGCGGCGCGGATGCCTTCCGGCGTCACCACACGCGTTGAAACGAAGGCCTGTGCCATACTGTCCATAATTCCGCCACATAGCTTAAGAGAGCAAGCACAAATGCCGATCGATCCCAATCCCGCCTTCATGCATCGAGCCATCGAGTTGGCGACGGAGAACGTCCGCTCCGGCACCGGAGGCCCATTTGCCGCCGTGATCGTCAAAGACGGAGAGATCATCGGAGAAGGCGCGAACAGCGTCACCACCACCAACGATCCCACTGCTCACGGCGAGATCAACGCCATCCGCAAGGCCTGCCAGGCGCTCGGAACCTTTTCCCTGAAGGGCTGCGAAATGTATACCAGTTGTGAGCCGTGCCCTATGTGCCTGGCAGCGATCTATTGGGCGCGCATCGACGCCATCTACTTCAGCGGCGAGGCCGACGACGCGGCCCGCGCCGGCTTCGACGATTCCTTCTTCTACGAGGAGCTTAGGGCTCACCGCGACATTCGCACCGTGCCGGCTACGCGCGTTCTCCCCGAAAGAGCCTGGGAAAGCTTCCAGGTCTGGATCGAAACCCCCGGCAAGATCGAATACTGAGGCACGTACTCTCTCTCCTTGACACTCTAGGAGAGCGGCGTCGGTTAAGCAATCCGATATCAATATTGGTCGTGAGCTGAATGTGGACATCGTGCCTCATGCATTGAACGGTGCATCTTCGGCCGAGTTGGACGTGCCGCTAGTCGCGGGCGACTCTGGGACGCCGAGCAAGTACGACGCGAAGACGGGTGCGAAAAGCGACGATAATGTTTCAAGGACATCGCTCCACCAAGTGCAGACCAAAGTGCGCAAGGCGTCGCGCCGCCGAATTTCGACGGATTGATCTTCAATGCGCATCCCGCGGTGATGCTTCCCATTTCGATGGAGCCTACGCTTGCTTTGAACCTGCGCGCGGGCCGTTTCAACGACCCGGAAGCTTGGTGGCTTAGCATCGCCGGCATCCGCCCAGGTGTCTCCGACGCGCAGGCGCAGGCCGCCCTCACGGGCGTCTTTCAGCAGACGGCCAGAACCACGCTCAGGAATCGCCGCCATCTGGACCTTAGCACCGTGAATCTGGTGGTAGCGCTGGGCAACCAGGGAGAAAACCCCTGGCGGCATCAGTTCGCAAAGATTGACGCTGTTTTGACCGTGCTGCACTGGTGTTGCTGCTTGCCTGTGCAAATCTTGCCAGCCTGTTGCTGGCGCGCGCGGCCGCCCGGCAGAGAAAGCTTAGCGTTCGCATGGCGCTGGGTGCGGGCCGGCGTCGTCTTCTGCGGCAGGCCCTTACTGAGGCGCTTTTGCTCTCGACGCTGGGAGGCATCGCCGGAACTGCGTTGGGCTACGCGGGCCGCAACCTTGCTCCACCCCTGCTCAGGCAGCCGAAGCCTGACTTCGACTGGCTGGTTCTGGGATTTGGACTGTGCCTCGCGGTTCTTACCGGAGTGCTCTGCGGCGACATTCCTGCATGGCGCACGATCGGTATGGACGCCCAGGACGGCCTCCGTGAAACGTCGCAAATGACGGCGAAGAGGACTCGCTCCCTGCTGATGAAGTCTTCTGTGGCGCTGCAGATAAGCCTCGCAACTCTTCTGCTGGTGGGCGCCGGGCTATTCGTACGAACCCTGCACAATTTATCCTCCGTCGCGTTGGGCTTTCAGCCGCAGCATCTACTGCTTTTTGATATTGTGTTGCCACCCAAGGAATATCCCGCCGCGGTAGATCGCGCCATAGCGTATGAGCAGCTCGAAGATCGTCTCTCCGCGCTGCCTGGCGTGATCTCCGCAGCCTCTTCTACCGACGCGTTGATTGCCGGCGACACTTCAACAAGCAATTTCAATGTCGATGGGCAGCCCGCGGACGAAAGGCAGGCATGGAAAAACATTGTCGGCGAGCATTTCTTTCCTACCATGGGTATTCCCATGCTGAGCGGACGCGGCTTCGGTCGCCAGGACACGCAAACCTCCGAGAGTGTCGCTGTTATCAATCGCGAACTCGCCAGCCAGTTCTTCCGTGGTAAAAATCCTATCGGGCAGACCTTCAACTCTACGCACACGCGCATCGTCGGCGTCTGCGGAGACACGCGCTTCAGAAGCCTGCGCGACGCGCCTCCTCCCACTTACTATCTGTTTACGCGGCAGGCCGGAGATTACCACGCCGGCGGTGAAATGACCTTCTCCGTCAAAACAGCGGCCGATCCAGACGATCGCAGCCTCGGTGCGCAAAGTTGTGCAGGATTTCCGCCGCGACCTGCTCATCAACAATCTGCGCACCCAGGAAGAGCAGATCCACTCTTCCCTCCGCCAGGAGCGCTTATTCGCGTCTCTCACAACCAGCTTCGGTATCCTCGCGCTGACGCTGGCCTGCATCGGCATTTACGACATCATGGCCTACACTGTCGCTCGTCGCACCAACGAAATCGGCATCCGTCTCGCGCTCGGCGCGCAAGCCCAGCAGATACTTGCCATGATCCTCCGCGAAACCTCCTGGCTCGCCATCATCGGTGTCGCCGTGGGCCTGGGAGCGGCCTTGCTGCTCACGCGCTTTCTAGCCTCTATGCTCTTCGGACTCAAGCCGAACGACCCGGCGACCCTAGTCGGCGCTGCTACGCTGCTCTTCGCCGTGCCCCTGCTTGCCGGGTTCATCCCCGCGCGCCGTGCCTCGCATGTCCAGCCCATACAGGCTCTCAGACACGAATAGCAGGTGGAGACGAACCCATTGACGATTGCGATCAACAGAAGGAGCGCAACCCAACTCTAAAGCCACCAAATTAAGAAAGAGGTCATTCTGAGGAGCGAAGCGACGAAGGATCCAGACGAACTCGGCGCCGGCAGGAACGCAGGCAAATTTCTGGCACGAATGACCTCTTCCAGGTCTTTCCTAAGAAATGCTCGTAGGCATAACATCGCTCTTGGAGAAACCGATGCCCTCGCGCCGCTCTTTTCTGCAGACCGCTGGACTCACCGCTGCCGCCCTTTGCTCGCGCCCATCGCTCTTCGCCGACGCCGAAGCCCCGCCCCCGCTCAGTGAATTCGGCTACGGAGATGTCGACCTCGCCCCCGGCCTTGCCCAGACGCAGTTCGAGCAGACACAGTCCGTGCTCCTCGGCCTCAACGACGATAGCCTCCTCAAGCCGTGGCGCATCCGCGCCGGTCTCCCCGCGCCCGGCCCCGACATGGGCGGATGGTACGACGAGCTGGCCCTGGTCAAAACCGAGGGTGGAGGCCACGGCTTCGCGCCCGCCCATTGCTTCGGCCAGTGGATCTCCGCTCTGTCGCGCGGCTATGCCGTCAACGGCGACCCCCGCACCCGCGCCAAGGTCCAAACCCTGCTCGACCTTTATTCGCCTGCGATTTCCGGCAAGTTCTACGCCAACTTCCGCTTTCCAGCCTATGACTATGACAAGATGGTCATCGGCCTGATCGACGCGCACCAGTTCGCCAATTCCCCGCAGGCGTTTTCCCTCCTCGACCGCACCACCGATGCCGCGCAGCCGCACCTGCCTCCCACCGCGCTCGATCGCGACGAGGTGCAGCGCCGCTGGCGTGCTTCCGTGGGAGACAGCACGGCCGACGACTACACCTGGGACGAGTCCTACACCATCCCGGAGAATCTCTACCTCGCGTGGCAGCGTGGCGCGGGCGAGCGATACCGCCAGATGGCGCCGCACTATCTATTGGACAAGACTTGGTTTGATCCGCTCTCGGAGAACCAGAACGTCCTTGCCAACCATCACGCCTACAGCTTCTGCAATTCCCTCAGCTCCGCCATGCAGGCCTACATCACCGACGGCAGCCAGAAGCACCTGCGCGCCGCCAGCAACGCCTTCGACATGATCGTCACCACGCAGAGCTTCGCCACCGGCGGCTGGGGTCCAAACGAAAGCTTCTCCGCTCCGGGCAGCAGCAAGATGTACGAGAGCCTCACCCACACGCACAGTGGTTTCGAGACCCCCTGCGGCAGCTACGCCCACTTCAAGCTCACCCGCTGCCTGCTGCGCGTCACCACCAACGGCCGCTACGGAGACAGCATGGAGCGCGTCCTCTACAACACCGTGCTCGGCGCCAAGCGTCTGGAGCCCGACGGCCACGCCTTCTATTACTCCGACTACAACCTCTCCGGCAGCAAGTTCTACCATCCCGACCGGTGGCCATGCTGCTCCGGAACCCTGCCCCAGGTCGCTGCCGACTACCGCATCCTCACCTATTTCCGCGATCCGGCTGGAATTTACGTCAATCTCTACCTGCCCTCCACGCTCAAGTGGACAGCCACGGACGGCGCGCAGCTTTCGCTCACCCAATCGGGCGACTATCCCATCGGAGGCAGTATCGCGATGACCCTCCGCTCTTCACGCCCCAGCGACTTCGCCCTGCGTCTGCGCATTCCGGCGTGGGCGTCTGAGTCCGGATCGGGTGCGGTCATCCGAGTAAACGGTGCTTCCGCCTCCGCCCCGCCTACGACAGGCTTCGCCACACTCCGCCGCCGCTGGAAGGACGGCGACCGCATCGACCTCGAGCTTCCCATGCCGACTCGTCTCGAAGCCATCGACGCCGAGCATCCGGATACGGTCGCCCTCATGCGCGGCCCGTTGGTGCTGTTTGCAGTGACCGAGAATGCTCCGCGCATCACCCGCCAGCAACTTCTCGCCGCCAGCCCTGTCAACGGCGAGTCGGCCTGGCAGGCGCAGACCACATCCGGACCGGTGAAGCTGCTGCCCTTCCCCTCCATCACCGACGAGCGCTACACCACCTACATGACCGTAAGCTGACGCCCTGCACTCGACATTGCTGGGCAGTGACTGGCAATGGATTAAGCTGTGGGGGCTGCCCGTTTCTTGGCCGAGGACTGAGCGCGCGCTGCGGAGTTGGCCGCCACAGCGGCGCGGATAAGTTGCTTAAAGGCAGCTTCGTTGATCTTCTCCCCTTCGCGGAGGTCGATCGCACGCCGCACATTCCCTTCCAGGCTGGAATTGAAGAGCTTCTTCGGGTCCTCGATGGAGGCTCCGCGAGCAAAGGTGAGCTTCACGACCTGCTTGTACGTCTCCCCGGTGCAGACCATGCCGTCATGCGACCAGACCGGGGTACCCCTCCATTTCCACTCCTCCTGGATACCGGGGTCGGCATCGTGGATAAGCTTACGGAGATGAGCGAGGGTCTTCCCGCGCCAATCCCCAAGTTCCTTGATCTTCTCGTCGATGAAGGTAGAGGCAGATTCCATAGAGATGGTCCTTTCATCGATAGATGCAACTCTCGTATCTAAATTTTGCTGCGCTGGAGCGTAACCTGCAAGTTGTGCGGGTGAAAGCCTCTTCTGGTTCGAACACGGCGAAGTCTCACAGTTACGACTTCACTTTCATTTCGAGGTCGAGCCTAAGAGATTGCCCAAAGCCGTCCAGGCCCGGAAAGAGCGAAGCCCTGTGAATGTTCATTGTCCGCAGATGCCTTAGCAGCGTGATCCGCGGTTCACGCTTCAGCACGAGCTTTCTGATAACAGGATGATCGGGAACGGTCGGTTCATCGCCAACGTTGGGATTGCTCATCATGCCCCTAAAGATGACGCTAAACGTCGCCTGATGAAAAAGCTTGCACAGAAAAAAGCCCTGCTGTGCAGCCATGCGGGCGTCAAGGCGAACCGGATCAACTTCAGAATGACCGCCTTCTCGGTCTGGCTCAGCAAGCCGTTCACGCACGTGGCCCACTCATTATAGTCACCCGAACCGAGTAAGGGCGCTTCGGGCAACAGTTCTTGCGCTTTCGCTTCCAGCCAGTCGAGATCAATGCCCATACAGCGCAACCATCTTCGGGCGGCTCCTCCTCGAAAGCGAAGAACAAGCCAACATACGCTGATTGGGTCCAGTCCAGAAATCGTGTCGGCACACCATGATGCTGCATGAGGGCAAACCAACTGCTCAAGTCTTTGGCAGACGGAGGTGCCGGGATATATCGGTGAGCGCGTTGCTGGAAGCGGAATAGAAGTTCCCGGCTCTCGGTTTCACGGTCAAGATGGTAGTATCCGCTGCTGGTCGCTGAGGAAAACTCCTGTCTTACCGCGCGATCAAGGGATGTGTTTAAAAGCCAATTCGCGTCACGCTGCCCGCGAAAACACCATGTCCCTTGAAGTTTTGCGAGCCATGCCAAAAATTCATCCCACGACGCGGCGTGGTCGGTGACGATAAAATTCGGAAAGGGGGCTCTCGCCGAGGTATTCACCTTGACCGGATTTCCAGCCTTCAGGAATTCTCTTAATTGCTCGGACCAATCGGATGTATCGGCACGATTTCTTTAGGCCGGGTTATACGGCCCATGCAAGCGTGATCGCGGTTATCAAGATCAAAGAGGTAAGCTCAGGGCGCAAATCGGCTTCGAGGTCTTGCATGATGCGGTAGGCATGGTCAACCGGGATCCGGTTTCCGTATTTGGCCCTCAAGGACTTCAATAGCCGGTTTACCTGGCCCGCGTTAGGCATCCCGATCCGGCCCGGAGGCAGGTTGTTGCCGTATTTCGCTTCAAGCCGATTTAGATAAGGTTTTAATTCCTGTTGATAAACCTCCGGGTTGTTGGTTCGCGTGGTGTTCAGGTTTTGCCGCAACTCGTTTAAGTCGTCGTCGGGGGCGGCGTAGGTTGTTCTTTCCACTTCATGGAGTGACCTCTATTTGTCAGCTTCTAGCTTGCTTGTACTTGGCCATGCAAGACCCTTATGGCGGTTCATTCTTTCTCGAAACTGGCTTTCAATGCTCTGAGTAGTACTCCACGTTGTTTTTTGGAATCTTACGTTTGAAATAGTTTTCACGCTGTAGCAGCGGAGTACGATAGCTCAACAAAGCCGTTCTTGTAAGCGACGACGTTCTTCAGATGCCACTCCTGCTCGGTACCGGAATCACCGAACAGCCGGAGCCCGTCACCCAACAGGACAGGCGCTATCGTCAACCTGATTTCGTCCACCATGCCGAGCGAGAGAAAATGCTGGCACAGGATGGCCCCGCCCACGAGCCAGATGTTTCGATATCGCGGCGCAAGTTTCACGTCAACTAATGTCTTGAGATCGCCCGAATAGAACTCGACGCTTTTCCTCGCCGTCGGCCATTCTCTGCAGGTCACCACTACGACCGGAGTATCGCCATAGGGCCAGCCGAGTTGCAGCGCGTGCTCATAGGTGCGGGAACCGAGCACGTAACAGTCGATGGCTTTGACGAAGGCCGCAGCATCCTCCTCCGAAATGGAAATCCCGGCTTCGTAGACACCAGTGCCATCCATCCAGGAGATGCTGTTGTCCTTCCTGGCGATGAAGCCATCCAGGCTTGAGACTACGTGCAGCGTTACCGTCGAGCTCATTGGTGGGCGCCCCACGTCCACTCTACCAGCGCTTCAGTTCCGTGGCCTGAATGAGATTGCCGCAGGTGTCGTTCAGCATGGCGATTTTGGAGGCGGTCACGTCCGTCGGTGGCATGGTGAACTCGGCTCCGAGCGCTTTCATGCGCTCGTATTCAGCCTGCAGGTCGTCGGTGAAGAACATGGCCGCGGGCTGGCTCTGCTGGAACAAGGCCTGCTGGTAGGCTTTGGCCGCCGGGTTGTTGTTGAGGGCGAGTTGCAGCTCCGTGCCGTCCGGCTCCTCGGGCGAGGCCACGGTCAGCCAGCGATATGGCCCCTGGCTGAAGTCGGTCTTCTTCACGAAGCCCAGCACTTCGGTATAGAAACGCAGGGCTTTCTCCTGGTCGTCGACGAACACGCTGGTCACTTTGATTTTCATTTCGTTTCTCCTCATGTCACATTCGCGGGGGCTGCCGCGTCGCTCCATCTTCCCTTTCGTTGGTGTTGATTGATTCGGTCACGGCTTGCCGACTTCATGTTCTTTGTGATCTCAGGGCCGGCCTTTTCGAAAAAAGCCGCCAAAGCAGATGGCCTTTCCACATCAACAATCCCGTAAGGACCATGAGAGGAAAGAAGACATACCGGGCAGGGAAAGCATACAGAGGAAGTTTTTCAAACGGACTGTAGATATATCCGTAGATCGGGATGCTGAGGATGATGTGAATCCAGCGAAAAATCGAACGTGGTGTGACATTTGCTCTCATGGTTAAGTCTCCTTTCGATGCGTTATTCGAGCCCGGCGACAACTCGTTCCAGATTGCCCATAAATTTTTGCCAGCCATACTGAGCGCCCTTGTAGTTCGCCCCCTGATCGGGACGGAAGCCGGACTGCTCCATGCGCACATGGGTACCGGCAGTGGTCGGCGTCAGGGTAAACGTGACCACGCTCCCCAGCCCTAAAGCGCCCCAGGTGTAAGAAAGAGTCCTGCAGGGTTCTACGGTGATGACCTGGCAGTCGATGACACCGTTCCAGTTCGGCATGGGATCCCTGCTTAGTCTGAACGAGTGCCCCGCAACTGGCTGAAAGTCATTCTTCAACAGCCACTGCTCAATCAAAGAGCTCTCGGTGAGCGCCCGCCACACTTTCTCCGGCGGATGGGGAAATTCTTTTTCCACGACAACGGAACGGGTAGAAGTATCAGGCGTCGTCATTTGTCCATCCTTTCGAGAAGCTCTCCGAGGCGATCAAATCTGCTTTGCCAGAAGACGCCATAGTCGCCGATCCAGTCCACGAGCGGAGTGAGAGCTTCCGGCCGGGCCTGGTAATGGGTCTCGCGCCCCTGGCGGCGATTGCGGACCAGCCTGGCACGCTTGAGAGCTGACAAATGCTTCGAAACCATCGGCTGAGACACACCCGCGCGGTCCGTCAAAGCGTGGACGGTCTGCTCGCCGTCGCGGGTCAGCCGCTCGAAGATGGCTCGGCGAGTCGGATCGGAGAGGGCTTTGAAGAGACTGTCTGCGACGCTCGGCATACTGAAACCATAACCGAACGGTTATGGTTTGTCAAGCCTGAAAGGTCAGGTAGTCCAACTTTTATCGGTGCCTTGGATGACACCTGGCCGACTATTTCTCTCAACCCGCTATAATGGAAAAGAGACAAAAAAGGCCCGGCCGCCATTGCAGCCGGGCCTTCGTCTTTAGCGATGCGTCTCGACGCAACCCTTTTAGAATCAAATGGTCCCAAGTGCGGATAATAGAATCAAACGGTTACAACCGAATCCGAACCATTGCCCTGAAATCTGTGCAGTATCATCGAATAACTCGTTTAGAATCAAGAAGGAGCCAATAACTCCTTCATTGTCTGGTAAGTAGCGCCGACGTATCCCTTAAACCAATTCATATCAAACGATTACAGAATCGGTAACGAAAACAGGGGAGGGGCGACCCTGGGGAGTACCCCAGGGCCGTTAGAGTTTGGCTGATCCTGCCGAAACACAGCTTGCGCCTTCGCCTCCGATCATTTGAAATACCTCTGGCATGAATACCCATAAGCTCGTCTTCCTCTTTCCCGGACAAGGCTCTCAATCGGTCGGCATGGGCCACGACCTCTTCGACCGGTTTCCCGTCGCGCGCCGCACCTTCGAGGAGGCCGACGACGCGCTGGGCTTTGCCATCTCCAGACTCTGCTTCACAGGTCCCGACGACCAGCTCAAGCTTACCGAGTTCACCCAGCCGGCCATCTTCACCGTCTCCATCGCCGCACAGCGAGTGCTGGCCGAGAAGGGCGTGACCCCGAGCTACGTCGCCGGCCACTCGCTCGGCGAGTATTCGGCCAACGTCGCGGCGGGAGTCCTCTCCTTCGCCGACGCCGTCCGCACCGTGCGCTGCCGCGGCCAGTTCATGCAGGAGGCCGTCCCTGCCGGGCTGGGCGCGATGGCGGCGGTGCTCGGTATGAGCTCCGAGGAAGCCGCCCAGGCCTGCGCCGATGCCGCCGCCGAGGCAGTAGGGGTGGTCTCCCCCGCAAACTTCAATTCCCCCGAGCAGACGGTGATCTCGGGAGACGCGTCTGCCGTCGAACGGGCTGCGGCGTTATGCCGCGATCGCAGTGCAAAGAAGGTCGTGATGCTGGCCCTGAGTGCGCCTTTCCACTGTGCGCTGATGCAGCCCGCCCAGGACCGTCTCGCCGAGCTGCTTCACGCTCTGGCATTCACGCCGCCGGCCGTGCCCGTCGCGGTGAACGTCGACGCCGCCCTGGTCAGCGATGCCGATCGGCTCCGCGACGCCCTCATCCGTCAGGTGACGGGGGCGGTACGGTGGGTGGAGTCCACGCGCCTGCTGATCAAACAACAGCCAACGCATTTCATCGAAGTGGGTCCGGGAAAAGTGCTCTGCGGTCTCATGCGCCAGATCGACCGCAGTCAGACTTGTCTGAACGTTGGGGACGCGGCGAGTCTGGATAAGGCCCTGGCCACGCTGGCGTCGCAGCCATAGATTCAGGATGTGCTGAGTAAGGAGACTTTCACGGTCCCAGATAGAGCTCGACCGGCGAGAATCCGATCGTCTTGGCTTTATTGTCCACGCGCAGGAAGATCGGTGTCTTGCCGCCGTTGATGTTGACGCCCATCACAACGCCGTTGCCGACCCGGTGGGCTATGACGATCGAGTGCGACTTGATCACCCCGTAGTCGCTGCCCGACCCCCAGTCCTTCTGGAACTGGGTAAAGTCGTAGGCCTTGTACTGATCGAGATGCTGCTGCCAGTTGGGATCATTGTTCCATAGTCCGTAGGCCTTCTGCAGGTCGCCCGACTCAACCGTGCTGAGGAACTGGTTGACCCGGTGGTCCGAGGGCCAATGCCACACCTGCCACGGCATCTCTGCCGCCCAGGAAACGACTGCGATGGCTCCGACCAGCAGGACAATGATCCCTGCAAGCACGAGATTGCGGTTGCGCCGTTCGCGGCGAACGTTGAACTGGGGAGCATCGAGCAGGGTCATCGGCGGCTATCGTTCCTTTCGGGCTGCTGCGGCGCAGACCCCTCCACTTACTTCTGACACCATGCGACGGCGCTAGGTTCCTCAGCGGCTGTAGCTGGTGCGGTCCTTCTCGATGCGGCGCTCGAGAGCAAGCGCGATGAGCCGGTCGATAAGCTCAGGATACGCGACTCCCGACGCCGCCCACAGCTTGGGATACATACTGATAGACGTAAAGCCTGGCATAGTGTTGATCTCATTCAGGTAGATGCGCCCAGCTTTGCTGGTGTTCGAGACCGGCTCCATCAGGAAGTCCACCCTAGCAAGGCCAGAGCAGTCGCAGGCACGGAAGGCAGCGATGGCCATCTGCTGGACCTGTTTCGTCTGCGCCTGGGTGAGCTTCGCGGGAATGATGAGGTCGGAGCCTTCACTCAGGTACTTGGCCTCGTAATCGTAGAACTCCTTGCCGGGGACGATCTCACCGACCACCGAAGCCTCGGGGTGGTCGTTGCCGAGTACGGCGACCTCGAGCTCGCGAGCCTTGCTCCGCTTGCCGCCCACCCCCTGCTCGACGACGATCTTGCGGTCGTAGCTGGCGGCGAGCTCGATGGCCGGGGCAAGTTCCTTGCGGTCGTGGGCCTTGGTGATTCCTACCGATGAGCCCAGGTTCGCCGGCTTGACGAAGACGGGATACTTCAGCGCGACCTCGATCTTGGCAATGGTCTTTTTCGGGCCTGCTTCCCAGTCTGCGCGCAGGAATGAGACGTGCTTAGGGATGGGCAGCTTCGCGGCGGCGAAGAGGCGCTTCATCACGTCTTTGTCCATTCCTGTAGCTGAACCCAGCACTCCCGCGCCAACATAGGCGATTCCGGCGAGTTCGAAAAGCCCCTGAATCGTCCCATCCTCGCCAAACGTCCCGTGCAGAACAGGAAAGATCACGTCCAGACTCAGGACGCGACTGGCAGTCGCGGGGCCGGCTGCGCCGCCCGCCTGAATGTCGAGGGCCCGGGCGTCAGTCTCAAAGGGGACCAGCGCGCCCGTCTTGCTTTCCGAGGGGACCGGAGGAACGATGACCGACTCGCCGCGCGCAAGCACTGCGGCCGGGGCCGTAGCCTCCGGATCGCCAGCACGTAGCGTACGGTGGGGCGCGGACTCGCCGGTGAGCAGCCGCCGGGCGTCGGTGGCCGTGACCCAGCGGCCTTCCTTGGTGATGCCGATGGAGGTGACTTCATACTTCTTCGGGTCAATCGCCTTCAGAACCGATGCGGCGGAGAGCAGCGAGACCTCATGCTCGCCGCTGCGACCGCCAAAGAGGACGCCTACACGGAGTTTTTTCATCGTCTACAGAATCTTCTTACCAAAGGCTGAGGAAATCAGCTCGACCGCCAGGTCGGCCGTGCGATTGCGCTCGTCGATTACGGGATTTACTTCTACGATCTCGAAGCTGAGCATGCGTCCGTGGTCGGCGATGATCTCCATGGCGAGGTGGGCTTCGCGATAGGTTGCTCCGCCGCGCACGGGTGTGCCGACGCCGGGTGCCTCTTCGGGATCGATCCAGTCCATATCGAGCGAGATGTGATAGCCGGCGGTGCCGCGTCCAGCGACGCGGAGAGCCTCTTCCATCACGGCCCGCATACCACGTTCGTCGATATCACGCATGGTATAGACCGCGCTTATACCGGCGAGGCGGATATTTTCCTTTCCAGTGGCATCGATATCGCGCACTCCGACAAGAACGGTGTGTTCGGGCGCCACTTTGGGTGAAAATCCGAGGATGTTGGAGAGCGGTTCGGGTCCAAGGCCGAGCAAGGCGGCCAGGGGCATGCCGTGGACGTTGCCGCTGGGCGAGGTCTCGGGCGTATTGATGTCAGAGTGGGCGTCGATCCAGATGAGCCCGATTTTCTTGTTCTCGTGGCGATAAAACTCGGCCACCCCGGAGACCGTGCCGGCCGCCACCGAATGATCGCCGCCTAGCACAACCGGTGTCATGCCTTCTTCGAGTGACCGCACCACCATTTCGGCTGCTTTGGCGCAGGTTTCAGTGATTTCTTTCAGGTAGCGCGCGCTTTGATCGCCGAACTGCTTAGTCTCGGCGATGGCTACGCCAACGTTGCCGCTGTCGTTTACTTCGTGGCCGAGCGCTTCGAGCCGCGCTTCCAGGCCGGCGACGCGCACCGCCGAGGGACCCATGTCCACGCCGCGGCGCGAGGCTCCGAGATCGAGGGGAACGCCAATGATCTTGATCTTTCGCGGGGGTAGCGACTGCACTCCACTGGAGATGGGGCGTCTCGTGGATGTGGCGGCACTTTCAACGGCCGATGCGTCACTGACTCTTGACATGCAAACGTCCTGTTCCCCTTACGGATACATCCGGTTCAGCGTGCGGGCGAATGGAATGGTCTCGCGCACATGCTCCAGGCCGCAGATCCAGGCCACCGCGCGTTCGATGCCCATTCCGAAGCCGGAGTGAGGGACGGAGCCGTAGCGGCGCAAGTCGAGATACCACTGGAAGGCATCGATAGGCAACTTATGTTCCTCGATGCGCTGCTTCAGCAGATCGAATGAAGCAATGCGCTGTGAGCCGCCGATGATCTCTCCGTATCCCTCGGGCGCGAGTACGTCGACGCACAGAGCGTACTTCGAATTCTCCGGATCTGGCTCCATGTAGAACGCCTTCACTGCCGCGGGATAGCGATGCACCATCACTGGGCGGTCGAACTGCGAAGAGATGTAGGTTTCATCGGGCGATCCGAAGTCGTTGCCGTACTCAAAGGAATGGTCCAGCAGACCCTTGGCGTGCGCGTCGTTGAGCATGGCTACGGCATCGTCGTACTTCAGACGCGGGAAGGGCGCTCCGATCGATTCCAGTTTTGAGGTGTCGCGGCCAATGACCTTCAGATCGGAGGCGCGACGGGTCAATACGCGGTCGACGATGAAGCTCAGGAACTGTTCGGCAAGCTCCATGAGTCCTTCGAGATCGCAATAGGCAACCTCGGGCTCAACCATCCAGAACTCCGTGAGATGCCGACGGGTTTTTGATTTTTCGGCGCGAAATGTGGGCCCAAAGGAGTAGACCTTGCCGAGTGCGAGAGCCGTGCTCTCGATATAGAGCTGGCCGCTTTGCGTCAGATAGGCTTCGTCACCGAAATAGTCAACGGGAAAGAGCGTGCTGGTGCCTTCGCAAGCCGCCGGGGTGAGGATGGGTGGATCGGTGAGAACAAATCCGCGGTCGTCGAAGAAGTCACGCGCCGCCTTAATGATTTCGGCGCGAATGCGCAGGATCGCCGCTTGCCTCGGTGTGCGAATCCACAGATGGCGGCGCTCCATCAAGAAATCCGTGCCATGTTCCTTGAGCGAGATCGGGAACGGAGTATCCTCGGGCACACGCTGGATGACCTCCACGCCTTCGACATCCAATTCGTAACCGCCAGGCGCACGTTTGTCGGCGCGCACCTTACCGGTGACGATGACGCTCGACTCCTGGGTAAGCCCCTTGATGGCGCCGAAGACTTCGGGCGGCACGTCGGCTCTCGGAACGATACCTTGAATCGTCCCGCTGCCGTCCCTAAAAATCGGAAACAGCAGTTTGCCGCTCTCGCGCAGATTGTAGAGCCAACCGCGCAGAGTGACACTCTTGCCTTCGAACTCGCCAATTTTTGCGATGGTGGTAAAGGGCCTTGTTTCTGTAGCTGTGCCTGTTATGAATTCCGTCTTTGTTTCTTCTGTCATACAGTCTCTAGAATCTCTCGAATGCTTTTGCCGCCTTGTGCACTACTGTTTCCGGCTTGTCTTCAAGGGCATAGTGAATCTCAAGCGCGCCGGCCGGTGAATGCGGCGCGGACTTCAAGCCTTCCAGTGTCTCGTCCCATGCAATTGTGCCGTCGCCGGGCCATAGGTGCGAATCCCGGTCGCCCCTGTTGTCGTGCAAGTGCGAGGAGCGGATGCGATCCTTCAACTCGGACAAAGCAGGCATCACACCATCGCCCAGATGCGCGTGGCCAACGTCCAGGCATACGCCGATGTCCTTGAAATGTCCAGTATTGAGAATCTCCAGGATATTGGCCGGTTGCGTGACCTCGTTCTGCAGATTCTCGACCAGCAGCTTCACGCCCAGGGGGCTGGCGAAGGCGCGTAGATGCTCAAGCGCCGTCATCGAGAACTCAAGCGCCCTTGGACTCCAGGTGTCCTCGCGCTCCCCCAAATGAACTACGAGAAACCGGAAGGGAATCTGTTCGGCCACCTCGAGCGCGCGCTTGATTTCGTCCATGGCATCGATGCGGCGGCCCTTCTCAGGATGAATCACATTCACGCCGGGGGCGCCGCTGCGTCCCATTTCGAGGTCGGAGTAGAGCGGTGAGTGCAGCGAAAATGCCTTGGTCGGATTGGACCCGAACCAATCGGCGAGATCGCGGACCTCGGTACGGTTGGTGTAATCGAAGTGCTGGCGCGCAGCAAAGAGTTCGATCCCTTGCGCGCCGGACTTTTGAAATGTTTCGAGCAGGCCTGGATGCAGGCGGTTGCGAAGAAAAACGTGCGACGAGATGACCTTCAGCATGAATGAGACCTGGGAAAACTCCTCTGTCGTTATCTTCTCATTACCGCCGAGGATGACGCCTTCGCTGACAACGGTAGACCCTCAATACCCCGCCGCCTTGCCGAAATGATGCCGATGGTCCTGGCCACCTTCGAGGTCTCCAGTGGCGGGATCGACCGCGATGCATTCTCCGTCGCTCCAGTGGCGCCCGATCTTGAGCTGGTAGCCGAGGGCGCGAAGGCCTTCCACAGTCGAGTCGGAGAAGCCGGGCTCCATGAAGAGGATGTCGGGCTGATATTGGTGATGGAAGCGGGGAGCGTCCACGGCCTCCTGGATGTTTAGCCCTTCATCGGCGGCGCTGAGGAAGATATTCGCGACGGTAGTGATGATGCGGCCGCCGCCGGGCGAACCTAGCACGAAGCGAACCTTGTCATCCTTGAGCACAATGGTTGGGGTCATGCTCGAGAGCGGGCGCTTGCCCGGTGCGATGGTGTTTGCGGGACCCTGAACGAGTCCGTACATGTTGGGAACGCCGGGCTTCGAGGCGAAGTCGTCCATCTCGTCATTGAGCAGGAAGCCTAGCCCGGTGGCCGTGACTGCCGAGCCAAAGTCGTTGTTGAGGGTCGTGGTCACAGCGACGGCGTTGCCCTCAGCATCGACCACCGAGAAGTGAGTGGTCTGCGTCGATTCATGTCGAACATCGTCCATGGTCGGCGGCGGCGGGAGAAATCCCGTCGGCCGCTTGAGATCTTTTGACGGTGTCTCCTGTTCGGCCAGGATGCTGGTGCGCCACGCTGCTGCGTATTTCTTATCGGTGAGCTGCTCGAGGGGAATTTTCACATAGTCGGGATCGCCCAGGTAATCGCTCCGATCCATGTAGGCGCGCCGGTAGGCCTCGACGATGAGGTGCATCTCGTCGGGGGTGCGGTCTTTCCATCGGCCCAGGTTGTAGCCCTCGAGAATGTTGAGCGCCTCGATCAGCGCAATACCGCCCGAGGACGGCGGGGGCGCGCTGACGATGATGTAGTCCTTATAGGTGCCGATAAGCGCGTCGCGCTCCTTCACGGAGTAGCGTGCGAGGTCTTCGATGCTGAGAATACCGCCGCCCTTCTGCACGTCTGCGGCAAGCCGTTTGGCGATGTGGCCGTGATAAAAGTCATCGGGATCTGCTGCGATGGTCTTCAGCGTTGCCGCCAACTCAGGCTGTTTGAAGGCTTCTCTGGTCTTGTAGAAGTTGCCGTCGCGCTGAAAGATGCGCTTCGACTCGGGAAAGGCTGCCAGGGATTCGTCGTGCAGCTCAGCTGCTTCTTCTTCCGTCAATACAAAGCCCAGGCTGGCCAGACGAATCGCTGGAGCCATCACCTTGCCAAGGGTGAGCTTGCCGTATTTCTTTTCGGCGTAGACCATCCCGGCGACCGATCCGGGCACGCCGATAGCTTTGTATCCGGTGACGCTGGCGTCGGGAATCACATTGCCCTTTGCGTCGAGATACATGTTGGCGGTTGCGGCCAGCGGCGCCCGCTCGCGGTAGTCGATAAAGGTCGATTTGCCTCCGGCGAAGCGCACCAGCATGAATCCGCCGCCGCCGATATTGCCCGCAGAAGGATGGACCACGGCCAGTGCAAAGCCCGCAGCTACGGCAGCGTCAATCGCGTTACCGCCCTCCTTCAACACTTCAACGCCGGCGTCGGTCGCTAAGTGATGGATGCTCAAGACCATGGCGTGTTTCGTGCGCACCGGCTGCTCATGGACTGTTGCGACAAAGTTGTTGCTTGTGTCGTCGGGAGCCGCGTCCTGGGCGTGCAGGGTAGGCAGGGTACACAGGCAGGCAATCGCGACGAGAGCGGCGGTTCGCATCATGGTAGGACGTAGTCTAGCCTGAAATGCCCGCAAATCGAGGAATTTGTATCGCCCTTGCCTCTCCCCGCCCGACGAAGATCAGTTGGCCTGAATACAATCGAAATAGACATGCCCACCACCCTCCGCTCGTTTTCGAAGATCAACCTCGGCCTTGCCATCGGCCCAACTCGACCGGACGGATTTCACACTCTCACCACCCTCTACCAGACGCTCGCGGCGCACGATCATGTCACCGTGGAGGCGAACCCGGCCGGGACGACCAGCATTGCCCTCACTTGTGATGACTCTCGTGTGCCCACGGACGAGCGCAACACCGCCTTCAGGTCTGTGGTTCTCGCCTTGAACGCTCTGAAGACCACCGCTGACGTCCGTGTCCATATCGACAAGCGCCTGCCGGTACAGGGCGGACTCGGTGCTGGCTCCGCAAATGCGGTTGCTACCCTCATTGGACTGGAGCGCGAACTTGTCGCGCACGGGATCTCTCCTTTAGGCGGGCCTGAGAAGCTTCGCATCGCTGCCGAAGTCGGCTCTGATGTTCCGCTTTTCCTCATTGGCGGAGCGGTTCTGGGTGTCGGCCGGGGTGAGGAAGTTTATCCGCTGCCTGATCTGCCCGCCACTCAATGCGTTCTTGCGCTGCCCGATGTCGGCGTCTCCACCCCGCGGGCTTTCCGCGATTGGGACGCACTGCATACGGAGCCCTCTGGTCCCACTCCCGGACTCTTGGTCAACCCCGCATTGACCCCGCAGCAGCCATCCGATAGACTTAAAAGGTTGAGTCGGGTTCTCGCTTCTGCATTATGCGAGCCGCACTCCTCCGGTGTCTTCTTAGAAGATCTGGCCGAGAATTCGGGATCCCCGGCGAACGTGTTCGCTGGGGTGAAGAATTCGCTTCTCGCGCTTGTCCGAACCGGGATTGAAAACGACTTCGAAGAAGTTGTCTTCCCTCAGAATCCCTGCCTCGGTGAAATCAAGCGTGAACTTGCGGCCTCCAGTGTTCCGGAGCATGCGGCTGTGTTTGCGGCACTCTCTGGCTCGGGATCGGCGCTTTTCGGCCTTTACCGGACCCCGGATGCGGCGGCGGCGGCGGTAGGGCGACTCAGTCAGCTTGGGGTCCGGTCATTGCAGACGGAAACCTTGCCGCGCGGCCCCTATTGGCGCACGATGTTCATGAAACCGAAGGATTCAACCGCTCCAAAGTAGTCCACAGGCGGTATCACTGGGCGATCGACTAATGGTAGGTCAAGTGCCTTTGGAGCACTTTGTCTAGGTTCGAATCCTAGTCGCCCAGCCAGAATGTTGCATCGTCGGAGTTAACTTCTTCGGCGAACCGATGCCCTGGCAGCACGAATGCCAGACGACACTTGTGCAGGACAACCACAGCCAACCAGCTTGGGAGAATCTTGTGAAGAACGAAACAGTGATGGAAGCGGTGACCACGGAGGCAATCAGCCCCGCGGCAAATAGGGATGATGGAACCAGCGGATCACGGCCTCAGGTTCATGCAGATACTAAGGCGACAGACACGAGGGCGCAGGGGGAAAAGAAGCGGGCTCGCTCGCACAGTGACGATAAGCGCTTCAAGATATTTTCCGGTTCGGCCAATCGCGTGCTGTCGCAGGAGATCTGCAAGCACATCGGCATCGCGCTCGGCGAGACAAAAATGCAGCGCTTTGCCGACGGCGAAGTTTACTTTCAACTGCTCGAAAATGTCCGCGGAGCAGATGTCTTCGTGGTGCAACCCACCTGCAATCCGGTGGACCAGCACCTGGTCGAACTGCTGATTATGATTGACGCGCTCAAGCGCGCATCGGCCGGCCGCATTACCGTTGTTGTTCCGTATTACGGCTATGCCCGGCAGGACCGCAAGGACCGGCCGCGCGTGGCGATCTCATCGAAGCTGATTGCCGATCTGTTGACCACGGCCGGAGCGAACCGCGCCCTGTTCATGGATCTGCACGCGGCCCAGATTCAGGGATTCTTCAATATCCCGGTGGATCACATGTTCGCCAGCCCTGTGATGGTGAGCTACTTCAGGGAGCTGAATCTGCCGGACCTGGTCGTGGTTTCGCCGGATGCGGGGGGGGTGGAGCGAGCGCGCTTTTTCGCGACCAAAATGGGCGCTCCGTTGGCGATTGTAGACAAGCGCCGCACGGACCTGAATGTGACGGAAGTGATGAATGTGATCGGCGATGTGCAGAGCCGGACATGCCTCATCATCGACGATATTGTCGATACCGCCGGCACGTTGGTGAAGACGGTAGACGCGCTTCTTGGACAGGGCGCAACCAAGGTGTACGCGTGCGCTTCGCATCCGGTGCTTTCCGGACCGGCCGTCGAACGCATCGCCAACTCCAGGCTCGAAGAATTGGTCGTGACTGACTCCATCCCTCTGTGCGAAGCCGCGCAGAAAGTGGCAAAGATTAAGGTGCGTTCGGTGTCAGGCCTGCTGGCTGCGACCATCGAAAGCATTCACATGGAGACGAGCGTGAGTTCGCTTTTTAACTAAAGGCAACCTTAGCTACTAGCTCTTAGCTTCTAGCTGGATAAGTTGTTCGACAAAATTCGCGGCCGGCCGGAGAGGGCTCAGCCGCATAGACAAAAAGGGAGCGGAAAACGCAGCCGAATAGCTCGAGATGAGAAGCAGAAGCTAGACGCTGTCGCCACCGTGCCCGAAGGAAGAGGATCATGATTAGTCAGGAAGTCGTCGCAGCCACGCCCCGTGAGGGCAAATTTAACAAGAATGCCGCTCGCCGGGTTCGCGTCAAAGGCAAAATCCCCGCCGTGGTTTATGGCGCCGCCGAACCGGCCATTGCCATCGAGGTCGATCCGAAGCAGATCCAGAAGATTCTGCACTCGGATACCGGCCACAACTCGATTTTCGATCTCGAGATCAACGGCTCGACTGCAAGAACCAAAGCCATGATTGTCGACTGGCAGTATGAGCCGATCAAGGGCACGCTGATGCACATCGACCTTAAGCGCATTGCGCTCGACAAGGCCATGCGGGTCGAGGTTCCGATCCAGCTCGTCGGGACGGCGATTGGCGTCAAGACGCAGGGCGGCATTCTCGACCTAGTTCTGCGCGAAGTGGAAATCGAGTGCCTGCCGGGTGATATTCCCAGCCACATCGATCTGGATGTTACCCAGATGTCGATTGGCGATGTATTGCGCGTGGCCGATCTGCCGCACTCCGACAAGCTCAGGTTCCTGACCGACGAAGATACGACGGTCGCGCACGTGGTTGCGATCAAGGAAGAGGTTGCGCCTGCAGTGGAAGAGGTGGCCGCCGCTGCGCCGGCCGAGCCGGAGGTCGTCAAGAAGGGCAAGACAGAAACTGCGGACGCGGCACCTGCCGAGAAGGGCGCGAAGAAATAAGCTTTGGCGACTGCGAGCGAGGCCCAGAATCGGGACGTGTTGTCTCGCGGCGTATTCCTGGTGGTCGGGCTCGGCAATCCGGGCATCGAATATCAGTTCACGCCGCACAACTCTGGATTCCTCGCAGTCGACCGCATCGCCGATCAGAACCGCGTGGCCGTGGCGAACCGCCGTTGCCGCGCACTGACGGCAAAGATTCAGATCGCCGGACGTGAAGTGATCCTGGCTAAACCCGAGACCTTCATGAACCTCAGCGGTCTTTCCGTCGCGGCATTGGTCGATGAGTTCGAGATCGACCCGGCTCGCGATCTGCTGGTTTTGTACGACGAACTAGATTTGCCTCTGGGCGTGATTCGCGTGAGAGAACGCGGCAGCGCCGCAGGGCATAACGGAGCCCGATCCATCTCGGGAGCTTTGCGCTCCGACGAATGGGCGCGCGTCCGGATCGGAGTGGGAGCCGGCGGAGAGCCTGAAGACGCATTCCGGCGCGGCAAAGATTACTTGCTGACCCCGCTGCGGAAAAGAGATTTAGCCGCACTCGACGAGGTCCTCGACCGTGTGGCGCGAGCTGTAGAGGTGGTCGTGGCGAAGGGAACCAATGCCGCGATGAACGAGTTCAACCGCCGGGAAGACGGGCGCGAGCAAAACAGCCCGGCGGAGTAAGTTAAAGATGTCCGGCAGAAATTTGCCGAAATTATTGTCCGGTCACGGTGACGAATTGCCGCTGTGCCCAAAGAAAAGAGAAGCAGAACATGGATCGTTTCTATGAAGTAATGTTTATTGTCCGTCCCGACATCGAGGACGCCGACCTGGACAAGTTGATCGCCGGTTTTGAGCAGACGATCGTTCATGGCGGCGGCACGCTCCGCTCCACGGAGAAGCTTGGCCGCCGCAAGCTCGCCTACACAGTCCGCAAATTCAACGACGGCAACTACGTGCTGCTCACCATCGATGCCGACGGCAAGCTGGTGCACGAACTCGAGCGCCGTCTTCGCGTCTCAGAGCCGGTGATCAAGTTCATCACCGTGCGCATGGACGAAGAGCAGAAGCGCATCGACAAGATCAAGGCCATCCGCGCTACACGCAAGAAGCTGAGTGCGCAGCCGGCTGCGGTTCCGGTTGCTGCTCCAGTTGAGGCTGCTGCGGTCGAAGCTCCGGCCGAGATCGCTGAATCAGTCGAAACTGCACCGGCCAACGCCTAGAGTTAGGCAGGAATTCGCTTTTTGCTGTAGTTAAGAAAATCGCTTGAATATTAAGGATAGGAAACACCATGGCTGACGAAACAACACTCCATCGCGCTCCCGAAGGTGGAGCGCCATCATCATCTGGGCCGCGCTCCGGCGCTCCCCGTACTGGCGGTCCCGGTGGTCCGGGCGGCCGCAAATTCTTCCGGCGCAAGAAGGTCTGTAAGTTCTGCACCGAGAAGATCGACGCCATCCCCTACCGTGACGTGCGCCTGCTGCAGGGCTTCGTGGCCGAGCGCGGCAAAATCGTACCCCGCCGCCTTACGGGTGTGTGCACGACGCACCAGCGCCGACTCACTCGCGCCATCAAGCAGGCGCGCAACATCGCCCTGCTGCCGTTTGCGGCGCGTTTCTAAAACCCGCGCCGTGGCGCAAACAGTGGCACCTGTGTCGCAAGCAGCGGCTGTGCGTCACTGACTACAAGACCTGGAGATTCGCATGGAAGTCATTCTGAAAGAAGACGTCAATAACCTCGGCCATCGCGGCGACGTGGTGAAGGTGGCGGAAGGCTATGGCCGCAACTACCTGCTGCCCAAAAAGCTCGCCATGGAAGCAAACGCCGCCAATAAGGCGGTCATTGAGCAGATGAAAGCATCCGCAGTCCGCCGCTCTGCGAAGGAAAAGACGGAAGCCGAAGCCCTGGTGGTTCAGCTCAACGCCGTTTCTCTGGTCTTCGAGCGCAAGGTGGGCGAGCACGATCACCTCTTCGGCTCGGTTACCTCGTCCGATATCGCGCACCAGCTCGAGGAGAAAGGTTTTAACATCGACCGCCGCAAGGTGCATCTCGAAGAGCCGCTCAAGCAGCTCGGCGAGTTCCACATCCCGGTCAGGCTGCACCGCGATGTGACGGCACACGTCCCAGTCACTGTGAAGCCCGACTCGACCTCCGCGGAATAATTCAGGCCAGTATCAAACGGCTCGCCGTCAACATTCAGGCGCAGAGTACACCGTGAGTTCTTCATGGACACCTCTGCGCCTTTGTTCTTGATTCAAACTACTTCAAGGTCTGAAGGCTGGGTTCCAGCCATGAGAAGAGAAAGTTGCTGATCTCGGGAAATTGTGACGCCAGCAGCCCGATGATCGGAACGCCGAGCACGGAGATGAGCTTCTCGTAGAAACCAACGTCGAGTTTTCCCGGTTCGGTTGAAGTCGTGCGACTGAGAATGCTGTCGCGGTGCATCTGCGAGAAGATGATCACCACCGCAATTACAAAAGCCGCGAGCAAGCCCACCAGCAGCACCATGATCGAGTGGTGCGGAGCCACAGGGTAGGCGCTTAGCGCCATCAACAGGAAGAAATAGCTGAAAGTGAACGCCAGGATGTGGCTGCGGATATCTATCAGCACATGCTGAATAGCGTAGATGTAGATCAATCCCACGAATTCCTCGGCATTTGCCTCGAGCGAGTCGGCTTCGGCGGACTTCGTCAGCACGTCTTCAATGTCTTTGGCGGAGACATCTAGGCTCGTGGCCAGGGGTTCTCTGTGCCGGCCGGGATCGGAGAGAATGGTCGCGATGACCACAGTTGCGGACCTGCAAAGCGCCCACTGGAATTTGAAGAATCCGTGCACGCGCTTCACGGGATTGGACTCCGGTTCCTTGATGTACTCCGCGTATTTTGTCCGGCAATATAAGATGCCGCGCTTTACTTCCCCGGGACACCAGGGGTCGTGGAGCATGCGCCGCATCGATTCATGAGCTCGTGAGAGCGGCTTGTAGCGCACTGCCGGCGACAGGTCGATGCTGAACCACAGGCGCCGCCAGGAAAAGCCCGAAACGCGGCTGAAGCAGGTGCGCAACGAGGAACGTTCCAGGGGAATGAGCAGTCCTTTGTGCAGACAGATCCACATCAGGGCCACCCACGCGATTTCGGTCAGCATGAACAGTACGATCCCAAAGGTAAAGATGCTGAGGAGGACGGAATAGGATCGCGTCTCAAAGGTCTCAAAGCCCCGCGGAAAAAGCAGATAGACCGAGAGCAGCAGCATGAGCGTCGTAAGAACCAGCAGGGACGTGAGGAGACCGTTCCTGCTTCGCAGCTGCTGACGTTTGGAAAACATCATGCGCCAGGGCGAATAACAGGCCAGCAGCATGTCCTTCACATTTTCGCGGGTGACAAAGTGGAGCAGCGGCGGGGAGTTCTCGTTGTCGTAGCTTGGCAACCATGGCTTGTACAACCGGGAAAAAACAAGCAGTGAGTGAATGTGCCGGGAAACCAGGCATATCACGGCAATGAAGAGAAAGATGAAGGGCAGGACCGGGCAGACTCCGCTGAGGAGGTGCTGGCTTCGGTACAAGTAGAAGAGGCTCGCGGCGAACTCGCGAGGCTTGACCCAGTGAAACAGGATCTGGCCGAGGAGCGCCAAAGCGATCAGCAGGCAAGCCCATGCCCATCGCCGCCCTCTTCTCAGCCCCGTTCGTAACAGCCAAACAGCGAAAAGGAGCAGCACCAGCTCAAGGAACAGTAGCCCACAATTGAGCGGATCGCGGAAGAATCGATAGGAGGGAAGATCGAGGATCAAGAGACGCGCGATCCAGGAATAGCTCAGGATAATGACCAGCACGATCCAGGCGCGCCTCTCGCCGTTTGTTCCCGGGATGTCGAATACGTACTGCGGCCATCGATCAACCCGGGCGAATACGCACAGGATGAGCCCAAAAAGAATGAAGAGTGCCAGCAGGCAGACCGCCGAAAGGCGAGCCGCTAGGAGCTGCGTAGCCTCCGGACGACCGATGGTCACCCCGCCGATTGTGACCGGCGACCACCACCAGGTATCGAACATCCGAGGTGGAATTGATCCCTCGTCGCGGGTTGGGGGAGAATTGCCGGCGCATATCTCGACGAGCGATGAATGGGGCGGCAAGGTGTCCTGGGCGGTTGTGGAAGGAGGGTCCGAGCAAGGGTCTGCCTGCGATGCTTTTGATTGCGGGCTTTCCTCCTCGATGTACCGGTCGAGCAGGGCGACCGGCCAGAAGCCTCCCCGTCCAACAGCGTTCAGCCACAACGGCGGGTGATGTCCGCCGCGAAATGGATCGCTATATTCAGCCAGCCAGAGAAAGTTGTGGGAATGGTCCCATGCAGGCCTGGGACGCGTCGTCTGGAAACGGAATATACCCGCGCTGCCGGAGGCGGAGGAATCGGCCGAAGCCTGTCCGGATGGCAGAGGGCCAAACGGCACCAGTTCGAGGAGACGAGCGGCGTTGTAGATTCCCGTCGTTTCGAAAGAAGCAAAGATCCTGTCGGGCAGGAAGGAGCCAAAGGGGGTGGGATGGTCCGGCCCGCTGTCCGGCCCTTTGTCCGGCCTCCTGGTCGGCATGTGCAGGAAGCGTCCCGTCCACTGGATGTTGTCGGGGATGAGGGGATAGGTGTTCGCCAGGAGCATGCCCCGGAATTCGCTGACGTCAGGAGAGCGCTCGAAGAGCAGATCAGCATTCAGAAGCACCACGCGCACATTGGGCACATTGCGGCCGAGGTACCGCGCCACGAAGATCACGTCGAGAACGTCAGTGCCATTAATGACTGCGACGCGGATGCGCTGGCGATCCATGGCGCGGGTCATCTCCGACAAGACGGATTCCTCAGACACGGGATTTTGCGTGCTGGAAAACGAAGGAACGCTGTCTTCTTCATCGTGACGGTCTTCAAGGCTCAGCGTCAGGTCCTGCTGGTTCTGGGCCGCCGTGTTTTGCTGCGAGGACTGGCGGCTGAAAATAGAATTCTTTTCGTAGGCGTTGCGCAGCTGCGAAATCTCGCGCGGATAGTGGAAGAGCAGCGGGCGTTCTCTTCTGCTGCCGGAATTGTGGGTATGCAGCATCGACGACGAAAGATTGCCGAAGGGCGTCTCGTCCTCGGAGACAAACGCGATCTCTTCAGGCGACATGTGCTGCTGGGAGGAAAAATAATTGACCAGCATTTCCTGGACCGCGTCAGAGCTTTCGTTCATGGAGACAAAGTTCGCGGCACTCAGGCCGGGAAAATTGCCGGACTGGCGAATCATTGTGCGGCTGACGGCGACCGATCCGCTGACCACCTGAGCCTGATCGAAACAGGCCGAGGGATCGGCACCGGGTGCCTTGCAATTCTGCGCCAGAAGCAATGTATCGAGAGTACTCATAGAGGCGGAGAACGACGGGCCCAGGATGCGTAGCGTCGTCGCCGGCTCGTCGTTGTCCCGGCGCTCGATTGCACGCCAGCCGCGCATGGCGTTGATGAACTGGTCCTGACGAAGGATGCCACTAGTAGGGGATTCTCCGACCAGAAACATCACCAGGAATTTATCCCTGAAGGTGTTGCGCTGAAAGCGGTTTCGGCGAAAGAGCAGAAAGCCCGGAGCGCATTCGCGGCCGGCGTCGAAGGCGTGAACGTTGGTGCGTTCCACCGGATCCTGCGACGCCTGATAGGGAACCGGGTCCCAGGGCAGCCACTGATTTGTATAGATCCAGCCGGAAGGCGCTTCAGAGGTGCGGTCCTGGAGCGCCTCCTGAATTACCTCGACATTGCGATCGAAGAGCAGCGCGAGATGGGTGTGCACCGGATCGGGCAAGAGCGCGATCATCGCCTCGGCGGCCGATCCCGATTCGTTGGCCGCGGAGGGTTCCACTGTTTTGGTCTGCTCGGAGTAGTCCAGGCCGAATTCGCCAAGCTTTTCGTGCATCTCGTTCATGGCCACGGCGCAGACGTCGTCGGGCTTGAAGAGCGGTTTGCCGGGTTCGAGCGGCGGCACTTTTGCGGGCGCGGCCACCGGCGTGGTCGTTGGCTGTTGCGGCGCCAGGGCGTGTGCCTGGACCGCGCCTGGTTCAGGTGCCGCCGACGGCGCGGAGCGCGGAGCGGCAAAGACCGCCAGCAACACGAACGCAAAACCTGGCATGAGGTAGTTCCGAAGCATGGAACTCTCCTGACTAAGCGGAATGCTGGGAAATATTGGCGAGCAACCTCAACGGCGCCAGCATTTTCTGTATCTTGTCGGCGTGCTGGAAATACGCACCGATGCTAGCGGAAGAGTGGCGCGTAATCAAGCGACGCTCGCCTGGGTTCAATTGCCGAATCAATCTCTCGGCAGATGGGATTCATACCCGGCGGCCTCGCCCTGGATGCCGCAGACTCTTACTCGGTTGCCTTCGTCTGCTGGAGGCGATATCCGTCCCGGGTTCGAATATGGTACTTTTGCAGATCCTTGCCGACCAGCTTCACGGTGATCGTGCGCCAACCACGGTTAGAGTTTGCTTGGGGGTAGTAGCTGAGGGAGTAAAGGTGCGTCAGGTCATCTCGAATCGAGGCGAATGCTCTTGTTTCGTCTCTCCAGCTTTTTGCGAAGTAGGCCTTACCGCCCGTGGCCTTGCTCATTCGCTCAAACACCGCGGTGGAGATCGGTTCCAACTGCGCTTCCTGGGTGCTGACCATATAAATGATCGTTCCGGTGGACTGGGCCAGCTCAGCAACGTCCTCCGGCGGGACCAGGCTGGCATTATCGGGTCCGTTCGAGAAAACCACGATGACTTTTCGTCCGGTAATCCGTGCCGCATCTTTGACCGTTAACAACAGACAGTTGTAGAGTGCGGCATCGTCTCCGGCGACGGTACTGCGCACACCTTGCAGAACCTGGGTGCGATCGGTAGTCAGCGGCGCCGCGCGGGAAAGATCGCGACTGTATGAATAGAACGCCACCTTGCTGGCGCTTTGCAGGGAGCGAACGAAGCCGGCGATGGCATCCTGGGCGAAGACAAATCCCCGGTACATGTAGTTGCTGGTGTCGAAAAGGATGAAGACGTTGGCATCGGTGTACCGAGATCCTAACGGCTGGGGCGGGGGATCGGCGGACGCGTGGCTCTCAGCCTGGCCGGTGTTGTCGGCCGCGACCTCGCCTGCAGACGAATTGGAGTCGGCCACATTGCGGGCAGGTTCAATCCCTTCCTCGAAGGTCGCGATCTTCTCCGGAATGCGATCCTCGGTAACAATGAAATCCTGGGGACGAAGGCCGGTGACGTAGTTTCCTTTGTTGTCAGTGACCGCGACATTGAGCTGCACCAGGTTGACATTCACGCGAATCTGGGCCGAATCGTCCTGAGCGGCAGTCCAGGCTCCGCTGCCCAAGAAGACGCCAACTAACAGCCAGAAGCTGAGAAAATACCTTTTTGCCATACTCCTCCCGTCCCACTCGAATCTGCGCGGCTTAACGCTGGGCAGTCTCGACTCCCGCTTGCGAGGCCACCTTGCCCTGCAGATAATCGTCGCCCGCCTCGTGCATGGCGCGCACCACCGCAGGCCAATCTTCAAACTCACTGGCGAAGATTTTCGAAATCATCAGGCGCGTCAGTTGTGGAGACAGAACGTTCAACGTCACCGGTGAAACGCTCCTCTCATCTGCCAGGCGAGCCCAGTACAAATTGCTGGAGTCCCAGGATTCCCCGAACAAGCGGCTGGCATAGCCTGAAAAGGCCGGGAACGGTTTCACGTTCAAGAGCTCGCGACCGTAGTTCTGCGCCATTGCCGGATGAGGAATGCCGAAGTCTTTCGAGATACGCTCCAGGCTAACGTCGGCGGTGTACTCACGGGAGAGCTTGTCCAGCGCCTCACCGGACGGTCCCCAGGATGCGGCCTCTTGTGGGAATCGCTGGCGGAATTCCGCAGCCAGATAGAAGGTATCTGCGGGCATGAGACGGGCAAACTCGTTCTTCAGATCTTTCGAGTGCAGGGCCTGCTCCAGTTGTTCTGACCGTTGTGGTGACATGCGATCGGAAAGGATGGAGACGACCTTCTGCCGCAACTGCGGGTTGCCCACCGCAGCAGTCAGGAGCTCTTCTCCCGACCGTTGATAGAGAGCGACGGCGTGCATCTCACGCGGGCTCACATTCCACCAGCGCGACACGGTTGCCCCGGCCAGAACGTCCGGCACCAGTTCCTGCCAGATCAACGCCTGCACATTCTCCGGCGCAATAAAGTCCTGCTCCGACGCGGCCAGGACGTAGGGTAAGTCCGCCAGCGACCCGACCAAATAAGCTCCGCCACCGGCTGGCGCGCCCACACCGAACAAGGCGGAGGCTTGCCAGAGATGCTCTTCGCCCTGGATCGTCTCTCCTGAGAAGTCGTGCGATCGCACGAAGAGAGGATTGATGTGGAGAATTTGAGATCCCGGGGGCTCATAGTAGGCGTAGTTCAAGCCCACCAGCGTGTCCCTCAAGAAGGGCGCGAGTAGGCCGCGGGCAGCCTCCAGCTTTGCGGGCGTATTTGGCTGCTCGATCACTTTTGCCAGGTCTGTGTGCACCTGTAATTCCGCGTGCCGCTGGCTGAAAACACCTGGTGCCCATTGATCTTTCTCGCCTTCCGTAAAGATAGGACGCGGCATCTCGAATTCCCGCAGCTCCCCGGCCAGGGCAATCAGACTCTTACTTGCCGGGGCTCCGTGCTCCATGGCTTTCAGGCCATCGTTTAGCTCCGAGAGCGTGTCGAGCGAGGTCAGGCGTTGATCGTCAATGACTGAACGCATCTTGCCGGCTACTTCATTGCGAATTTTTTCTCCCTGCGCGCCCTTTTGCGGCGGGCCAGCCAGAAGCTCGACGATTTCGTCCTGCGAACGATTGGCCTTGCCAGTAGCTACCAGCATGAGCTCGCCCAAGGATTTGTAGCCCACGTCGAACAGCTGGGCCGGTGAGCTGAGCTTGTCAAATGGATCGATGATTCTCTGCCAGGACGAATCGAGCTGGTCCTTCGGAATCTCGCCCTGCCGTGCCAGGATTTGCCATAACCCGAGATTGGCTTGAAAGATTCCCAGGGCGTTTCCACGCAGTTGCTGGTTGGAAGTTCGATCAAGCGTTCCGGCGACATTGATAAACCGAGCGATAGAGGCGTCGGTCAGCTCCGGGAATTCAGAAAAGATGGGGTACCAGCTGCTGAAATCCGGATACGCGTGGGCCATGAGAAGAATGGTCTCGGGGGTCAGGCTTCTTTGCGCAGGCCGCTTGGCGTCCAGTTCGCTCAAAGTGAGATAGATCTGAAGCGGGCCGCTATCCGTGTCGATCCGAGAATAGGAAACCATGGCTGCCAGCACCTGCTCGGGATGATTCATGCGCGGTGCATGCTTGCCCGCGATCTGCTTCCATGCATCGAGGTTTCCGGGGATGCGCGGCTCGCCATTGGGCAGCCATTGCTGGCGAGTGAAGAGAACCAGGAGATTTGGGGCCTTACGAAATGAAGCTCCCGCCGCAATGGCCTTCTGGTCCGGCTCGCGAAATGCCTCGTAGAGATCTCTGAGCCGAGACCCCTGGGTGAGGTGGGCCTGCTGCGTCCGGCTTACGCGGGCGAGAGTATCAAAATATGCAGCCAGCCACCCCCTGTCTTGCGAGACCAGGTGTGTGACAAATTCTCCAGGTGATCCCGGGCTGGCCCCCACCAGATCCTTCCAGGCCGATTCGGCGGCAGGGCCTCCCGGTACAAGCACTTTTCGCGAGCGAATACAGATCTGTGTGCCGTAGAAATCCAGGACGCCGGCGTAGGGGAGCAGATTCCATAAACCCAAGGATCGTAAGACGTTTCTCGTTTCCGGATCCATTCTGGAAAATGCCCAGTAGAGGCGGGCCACGTGCGGATCGCCCAGAAATGCATCGAGTAAATCAGAGCTACCCTGCTTCCTCCCCCGGTTCATGTTCGTCCAATCGCTCGCCGCAAAGACCACTGGAACCCGGGAAGGCACGTAGGGGTAGCTAAAGGGCGTGTTGTTGATCAGAGCCTGCTCGAGCCGGGTAAGAGGGAAGCCCGAGTCAATCGTCAGAAAGGCGCTCTCTGGATCCAAGGCTGCCAGCGAAGCGTCTGTCTGCCCACATCCATTGCGGAGATGGTAACCCAAGACCTGGAGCAAGGGTGCGGCGTCCTCACAGCGGGCAACGCGAATCTCATTGCCTGGCCCTGCCAGAATCTGAAGTGCCCTCGCCTGTTGAACATACCGCCCCAACAGAAGCAGGTACTCAGTTCTCTGCCCAACCTGATAACCCAAGACTTCGACATTGCGGGCTAGCGCCGGCAACACATCCTCTGGCGAGATCTTTTGACTGATCCCGGCCATCCGCAGGAAAGAGCGCAGAGGCCCAGGGATAATGATTTGATTTTGCGGCGAGGAGTCCGGTACCGCCGATGAGGACGAGGAAAGATCTGGATCGTCCTGGCCGCGTACCCGGGAAGAGAAGCACAACAGGCACAAAGAGACGACTGCGAAGAGAGGTGCTTTACTCAGAGGAAATCTCATGGCCGGATGCCTCTTCAGGAACTTCGAACTCTGCGGTCAGCGCGCCAAATGCAACTCGCCTATCCTGCAGAAGTTGGCCGGCGCAGTTAGACAACTCGTTTGCTCAGGCCCAAATTTTAGTCACAACCCTGAACAGGTTGCACTACAGTTCTGCGAATTGCTGGTTTTTTTTGCACACGGGCAGCGACCACGTTATACCACCATTTGCAGCAATCTAATAGGGGTTCCTTTCTCCGCAGAACGATTCGTTGAAGTCTTGGGTTTTGCCGGATCAACATTATTGATGCGTTATTGAGCCAGGAGAATGTGGCTCACATCCTGCACTGGCCACTCATGGAGTATTTTTCCCGCGCATCGACAAGCAAGGGCAGCAAGAAATCCGCGGACCGAGGAGGTGCTGTGCAGAGACCAGAAGGACGGGTCGTCATCATCAATGCGCAGAAGGGCTGGAGGCTGGCGGGGATCGAGCGAGACGCGAAAGCGATCCAAAGGGCGGTCCAGGCCGGTGCCGATTGCTTTGACATAGGCCTCTTTGCGGGTCCAGCAGGAGAAAAGAGCTGCTGCGCGTACTCCGGATCGGCATTCGTGGTGAGGCGGCGGGAGTCGGCCCCCTCTTCGGAGGCGAAGATAGCCGGCGATCAGGGTGCGCAGCAAGGCTTGCGTCAAGAGGAATCGGCATCGGCGGTCCGGGTTTAGCTGGGGTGCAGCCTGAACGCGGTCATCCTCCGGAGGGATGGAGCGAGCGATTTCGTTGTCCTGAATGCGAATCGCAACCAGCCATTCAAGCGAATCGATATCGCTCTCGAGGCCTTCGCATTGTTTGCTAAGGACAAGCCGGAGTCCGTCATGCTGTACCTCCACATGGCAAGGCGGACCGCGCCGGGCGAGGTGCCGCTGGCGGACCTGCTCAACATCCGCCATCGTATTCCGACGACGACACGCGAAGAGTCGCATCCGCATGTCGACGACGGCGCGTTGAATACGATCCACAACGCATGCGATGTGGGCATGAACACGTCTGAGAAAGAAGGCTGGGGGCTCATCGCGTTCGAGCACGGGGCTACGAGATCTCCGCAGGTGGTGCCGAACCATGGGGCATGCACAGAACTCGGGCAGCGATCGGCTCTCTTGCTCGATACCGCCGGGGAGCGAGAGCCGACGGCGATGCCATGCTGCGGCCAGAAGCGATACCCTGCAAGCCGCTCGGCCAAAGTAGGAGCCAGGATTTCCCTGGGCCGGTCTTGCGCGTCCGTGAAGTAACGCAGGGAGCTCATCGCGCCTGGCAATTCCGTGGCATGTGAGATCGCTGCGCAGTTCCCCAGGAACTGTGCCTGCTCGCGGCGAAGTGGGATCGCGAGAGAAGACACCGCTTGTCTGGGAGCCAAGGCGATCAGCGTATCCGAAAAGACAAACAGTGAGCTGCGATCGAGCGAGATCGACTGTCCGCCATTCTGTCCGGCCATCATCCAATTCGCGCCATGAGCGCGTGGTGCAACGACAGCAATTCGCACGCTCCGGATTGCAAGCGGGACTTCCCCTCTGGCTGGCACGGTTCCGGTGGGAGGTAAACTCGCGCTTCTACAATAGCCACGAAGAGGCAGGCGCGAAAGTACTCTCAACGTCGCAGCACGATTTGGCGTGAGCCGCGCCCAGTGCGTGCGTTCCCACTGGCTGATCGAATGCTATACTTCCTCCGAACCAACCGTTGTTCTTCCATTGACCAGGGAACCCCTCCCATGAACTGGCGCTTTCTAAAGCAGATTGTCGAGCTTGTTCCTGGCGAGCGCGCTGCGGCAATGGCAGTCACCGACTTTCCCGAAGAGCTTCTGGCGGATCATTTCCCAAGCATCCCCGTCACTCCCGGCGTCCTGCTGATTGAGATGTGCGCGCAACTCGGCGGCAAGCTTGTCGAAATCACCGCGTCCGAGCGGCGCGGCGTTCTGATCCTTCCTTTTCTGACCATGGTGATCGAAGCGAAGCTGCGCCGTTTGTTGGCCCGGGCGAGGAGCTGCGGATCGAGACGATGCTCGAGGCGCTGCGCGAAGAGTCCGCCATCTGCGCGGGCACCATTCGTCACGGAAGCGAGAGGGTTGCGACCATGTCCCTGATGTTTGCTTTCGAACCGGATGGAGGTCTCGACGGACCTGAGCGCGCGGCGATCGAGAAGTTTGAGCGTGCGGAATTCCTCCGCCTGGGCCTGGACGGGTTTCCGCCTGACAATGTGATGCTGCGGGGCATCACCGGCAGGGATGAGTAAGTTGCGCTCCCCAGGCGTTGCGGAACGAGACGGATCATCGCAGCCGCGCATTTGCGTGATTGGCGCAGGACCCTGCGGACTATCCATGGCCAAAAATCTTTTGCAGGTTGGACTCCGCAACTTCGTCGCCTTTGATCGCCAGCGGCAACTCGGGGGAAACTGGGTGGAATCCGACTCCTCCGGGCACTCCAGCGTCTACGAGGGCGTACGGTCCATCAGTTCGCGTCGCCTGACTGCCTTCGCCGATCTGCCCTTTCCCACAGGTACACCCGACTACCCTACGCGTCACCAACTGCTCCGTTACCTGCAGGCGTATGCTGCGACCTTCGGACTTCTGTCTTATCTCCAGCTGAACACCGAGATAGCGCATGTGCGACGCATTGAAGACGGCGGCTGGCGGGTTACGCTCGCCACTGGACAGGAAATGACGTTCGATCACGTGATCATCTGCAACGGCCACCACTCCCGGCCGCGCATGCCGGAGTTACCCGGCAAGTTCTCGGGGCAGCTTCTGCATTCGCACGACTTCAAGACGTCTGCACCATTCGCAGGTAAACGCGCGCTGGTGATCGGAGGGGGCAATTCGGGGGCAGACATTGGTGTCGATCTTGCGCACAGGTGCGGTCACACGACCATGAGTCTGCGCCGGGGTTATCACATCATTCCCAGACATCTCTTCGGTATTCCCTCGGATATGGTGTTGAGGTGGCTTCACTGGATGCCGGGGCGTCTGCTGCGTACGGGATCCGCAGCCCTTCTCCGCGCCCTGCAAGGAAGTGCCGGTCACATCGGCATGCCTAAACCCGATCACGAACTGTTCGCGACTCATCCCCTTATCAACTCGGACCTGTCGTCCGCCTTGGCGAAGGGCTCGATCACCATCCGCGGCCCTGTCGAGAGCATCGAAGGACGCACGGTGAGATTCAGCGATGGCGCCTCGACCGAAGTGGACGTGATCGTCGCGTGCACCGGCTACGATCCCAGCTTTACCTTTCTCGATCTTGACCCTGCGGAGCTTCCGCCCGCCTGCCCGCTCTATCTGCGGATCGTCCAACCACGCCTGCCGGGGATTTTCTTCCTGGGCCTCTTTCAGCCGTCAGGCTCAATCTGGCCTCTCGCCGATTTGCAGGCCAGGCTGCTCGCGAATCACCTGAGCGGGCGGGTTGCTTTGCCTTCTGACATGGAGCGGCAAGCTGCCCACGACATGAAGGCGCGCCGCTTCAGGTACGTCGACTCGCCGCGGCACCGCATCGAAGTCGACTTCTACGAGTACCGCAAAACTCTGCTCCGAGCCATTCCCAGGAATGCGCCTGCCTGGCCACACCCGCTGAGGGGCGAGTCAATGCCAGGCGAATCAAGATGAAGCGCGTCTTGATCACTGGCAGCTCCGGCGAAATTGGCAGCGCTCTTGTGCGGGCTCTGGCGTCGGACCCACAGATCGAACGCGTCGTCGGAGTGATGTGCGGCAGCCCAACAAGTCTCATGACGACCACTTTCTTTTCATTCCCCGAGATGTGCGCGAGCCCCTTGACGTGCGGTCCAGCCCATCCACAACGCCGCACTGCAATATGCAATCGACGTGGAAGGGACGCGCTCCGTGGTGCAGAGCGCCGCCAGGGCAAACGTGGAGAGCTTCGTTCAACTGAGCTCTGCGACCGTCTATGGGGCGCATGCTGACCAGCACGAGCCGTTGTCGGAAGCGAGTCCCCTGCGGCCGAATCGCGGCTTCGTGTATGCCGAGCACAAAGTAGCGGCGGAGGTGATTGTCGAGCAGTTCAGGCGTCAGGATGCATTTCGTGCCATCACGGTCCTGCGCCCCTTGTTCGTGGTCGGGCCCGGGAGCCGGAACGCGCTCTTCCGGCACATCAGCCGCCGCTTTGCGGTACTGCCGGGGGCTCAATCTCCTGCAACTGACACACATCAAGGATCTGGTCGAGATCATCCGCAGAGTCATTCCTCGCATGGCGGACGGAGTCTTCAATGTCGGTGCCGAAAACGCGCTCACGGCATCGCAGATGATGGCGCGACTTCACAACTACTCGCTTACCGTGCCGTATCCGATACTGCGTCCGCTCGGTGCGGTGGCCTGGAAGACGCGACTCTCCTTACTGACGGAGGTGCCTCCAGAAGCAATCCTACTGCTGCGTCATCCTTGGCGAGTGCGGACTGACACGGCGAGAACAGCGATTTCGCCGAGGCTGAGCTGCGGCGCAGGTTCACCGCCACGCTCGGAACTAACTGGTAGGCTCGCCAACTCCTGCTTATCATTTCGGTTTCTCGCCAAGGTGGTTGAGGTTGCTCTTAGCCAAAACCATTTCCACGCTTTTCAGATGGCGCCGCATGGCGGACCGTGCTCCCAGCGCATCATGAGTAGACAAAGCCGCGTAGATTGCCTTGTGCTCAGCGAGAGTTCTTTCCTGATTCGCCATATGTCCCGTATGTTCACTCAATTTGTGGAACATGGGAGAAAACATGCCGTGCCATAACCTTGCGACCAGATCCGCGAGAACACTGTTGCCAGCAACATTGGCGATCAGCACATGAAATGCCTGGTCGGCCTCGCGGGCATGGGCTCCAGCAGCCATGATCTGTGTCATTTCCTGGATTGTGGCGTCGATTGCACTCAGGTCCCTTTCGGTGGCTCGAATCGCGGCTTCCGCGGCAACTTCTCCCTCGATCAGGAGCCGCGCGTGCAGGAGTTCAAAGGGACCCGGTCCGGCATCGACCATGGGGAACAGAAGTTTGCCTCGGTCGCGAATGTAGGTACCGGATCCTGTCCGAATTTCCACCAGGCCGGCTATTTCAAGCGCGATGAGCGCCTCGCGCACAGTCGGCCGGCTTACACCCAGTTGCAACGCAAGGTCTTTCTCCGCAGGTAAGCGGTCCCCTGCAGAAATGCTTCCAGCCTGAATCTGGTGCTTGATTCGCTCCGCTACTTGCTGATACAAGCGCTTGTTTACGATCGGATCCAGTGCCATTCCATCTACATCCATCGCTGGTGTGTCTCTATCGTAAGTCACGTCAGGATTCCCATTTCGGACCTCCTGAACGAGAAATCCGTCCAGGCAATCCCTCTATTAGGCGCGTCTAGCTGCCAGACAGGTTTTACTCCCATTCATGCCGCTGAGTCGATGAGCGCCGTTCTCTCCGGGTTGTTAATTCTATTAGACAACTGAGTGTAAATCTCATTATACGAGATGCATTCTCGGGCTCCTTTTGGTAGGGACCAAACTGCCGTCTAAAAAGAACTCCTGTGAAATTTCTGAGCTAAATCTGCCTTACAGCTTGACAAGTGGTGGCTGCCAAGACTAGTGTGCGCCCTAATTAAATATCTCTCCTTAGAAGCTGTCTGGGCAGATTCGAATGCGGGACTGCACAAAAGGCGGAGACGTTAATTCTTGGAGGAAGTGATGACGAACAAACAAGCAAATCCAAAGGTGCGCAATTCAGACGCTGGCCTGTCTAGGCGGCTTCCACTCGGTATTGTGTTAGCGATGCTTATGATGCTGGCCGCTTCCCTGGCCACGCTGCGCGCGAATGCTCAGGCCGTCTCGGCAAGTCTTGTCGGCACGGTTTCCGATACAACAGGAGCCGGCATTTCCGGAGCGAAGGTCGCCATTCTGGAAGTGGCCACTGGAATTAACCGGGCTACGGTTACCAATGAAAGCGGCAACTACACGTTTCCCGATCTAACCCCGGGTACCTATGCGGTGAGCGTCGAAGCCACAGGCTTCAAGAAGGAGACGCGCCCGAGTATTGATGTAGTTGTGAACACCACCACCCGCGTTGATCTCGGACTTCAACCGGGCAGCGCTACTGAGACGGTAACCGTGACGAGCGCGCCAGCCATCCTGCAGACTGATCGCGCCGACGTGAGCACCAACCTCGAGTCTCACACCCTCCAGTCTATGCCGGTTTTAGTCAATCAGAACTTCCAAAGTTTGCTCACCCTCGTGCCGGGAGTCGGCCCTCCGGTCTTCCAGCACTCGCAGTTTTTCAACGCCTCAAGCTCAATCCAGGCGGAGGTGAACGGCCAGCCCCGCGAGGGCAACAGCTTTCAGATTGAGGGCATCGACGATGACGAGCGAACCGGGCTCCTGCAGATACTCATTCCACCGATACAAGCGATCCAGACAGTGGACGTCTCGACCAGCAACTTTGAAGCCGAACTGGGCCGTGCCATCGGTACTGTGAGCAATGTGATCATCAATTCCGGCACGAACAAATTTCACGGTATGGTCACGGAGTATGTGCAGAACAGTGCCTTTGATGCGCGAGCCTACTTCAACAAGAGTGTTGGGCACGTGGCCTATAACTACTTTGGAGGGGGCGTCGGCGGCCCGATCATCAAGGACAAGCTCTTCTTTTATGGCGACTACTTCCGTTCGCCGGATCACGAAGCCAATTCCAACATCCTGAGCATCCCTGACCCGAAGTGGTATACGCCCAATGCGCAGGGCAATATCGACTTGAGCGGTCCACTAACTCCAGTCGCTGGAAAGCCCTATGACACGGGCCAGATCTTCGATCCTTCGACGGGCAACGCCGATGGCACCGGACGCACGCCCTTCCCCGACAACCAGATTCCCTACTCCCGTGTGAATCCCGTATCCATCAACCTCTTGAAGCTGCTGCCCGCGCCCAATGCCAATCTTGGAACAAGCTCCACCACCGCGGCGAATAACTTCTCCATCAATCTTCCCTTTCAGAAGACCACAACCCGATACGACATCAAGATCGACTATCAAATCACCCCGAAGGACCACCTGAGCGGCCGTTACAACCGCCAGAACGCCACGATCTTCCAGGCTCCGGCGTTTGGAGCCGCCGGCGGCGGCCCTGCCAATAGCGCCTTTGCCGGAACGGGCACTCAGGGTACCTACAGCACCGGCATCAACTATGATCGTGCATTTTCCAACACACTTCTAACGGAAGCGCGCGTCGGCGTGGCGCATTACGGCAACAGCGCAACTCCCTCTGGCTATGGAACCGACTACGCGACGCAGACCGGAATACCGGGTGTGAACATAAGCCAGTTCACCAGCGGGCAGGTGGGCATCATACTGAGCGATTTCAACAGCAATCCGCTCATCGGATACTCGGCCTCGCTCCCTTGGATTCGCGCGGAAACCAACATCGATGTCGTGAACCACTGGACCAAGATCATCCGCAACCACACAGTCAAATTTGGCGTCGATCTCCGCCGCATCCGCGACGACTTGCTTCAGGACCAGACCTTTAGCCCCCGTGGAGCATTCACCTTCTCTGAAACCAATACATCGATAAACCAACCGGGCATCGCAACCAATATCGCCAACCAGATGGCCAGTCTTCTTCTTGATGTCCCATCCCAAACGGGCCGCGATATCAATACGTTCTTCCCTGCTTACCGGGACTGGTGGTTCTTCTCCTTCGTCGGCGACAAATGGCAGGTTACGCCCAAATTGACTGCCGACATCGGCGTTCGATGGGAACTTTATTTTCCGGCGACTCCCAAGAGTGCCGGGGGCTTCTCCAACTACAGTCCGTCTACGCATTCTCTGGTTATCGCCGGCTTAGGCAACAATCCGTCTAACCTTGGCTTGAATACGCGCTACACCTATTTCGCGCCTCGGCTTGGATTTGCCTACCGGGCGACGGAACAAACTGTAGTTCGAGGAGGCTTCGGCATCAGCTACACGCCGTTTGAGGACAATACCTACGCGTATAACTACCCGGTGCGCGCTAACAACAGTTATCAGCAGCCGAATAGCTATCAGCCTGCAGTTCTGGCCGATGGAGTTACGTCAGCCACCTTCCAGGCGGGCTTTCCGGCGCCAGTGCCCGTCCCCATTCCGAGCAACGGCATTCTCGACGTAACGTCAAGCAAGTCCCTCCTCAGCCAATCCTACGTTGAAATTCCGAAGACCTATCACAACCCCTATGTGGAGTCATGGAACGTAGCCGTCCAGCAGGCCTTGCCGGGACAGTTTTCTCTGCAGCTGTCCTATGTGGCCAATCACGGAGTTCACATCGGCTCCTCTCAGAACGTCAACCTTGCGCCGGCGCTCGGCCTGGGTTCCGCGGGCTACCCAGAAAACATCGCTTTCGGGCGCACGGCCGCGACCAACGTATATTTCGTTGGCTATTCCTCCAACTACCAGTCTCTGCAGGTCCAGTTGAACCGCCGCTTCGCAAACAGCCTGGGCATGCTGACCTCTTTCACCTGGGGTAAGGGCCTCGGATATCAGACCGGCGACGACGGCGCACTGCTCTTCTGGCTCGATCAGCGCCACAACTACGCGCCCAACGATTACGACCACCGCCTCAACTTTGAGGAGAGCCTTACCTATCAGCTGCCCTTAGGTCCCGGCAAGCGTTGGCTGAGTACCGGCGTTGCTTCGTCGGTGCTTGGCGGCTGGCAGATAGGGGTCATTATTTCCGTCTACTCTGGCCTGCCATTTAACGTGGAGGCGAGCGGCGCAAACATCAACACCTCAGGAGAGCAACAGATGGCCAACCTGGTCGGCGGCTACCATGTCCTGCACCACATCGGTACCGGAAACCAGTGGTTCGACCCAAGTGCTTTTGCTCAGCCCAACGGCTGCCCCAAGGCTGTGCCACCTGCAACAACTCCGCCTCCGTGTCCGATCGAGTATGGAAACACGATAGGCAACGTGGGGAGAAATGCCTATTACGGCCCCGGATACATTCAGGACAACGTCTCGCTCTTCAAGACCTTTAACATCTTGGAAAGTCTGCAGCTTGAGATGCGCGCGGACGCGTTTCAGTTGAGCAATACCCCTCAATTCAACAGCCCAAACAGCACGGTCGGCAGCAAAACCTTCGGACAGGTGACCAGCACGATAGCCAGCGGCGCCGGAAGCGTCAACGCAATCGGAGGTGGCCGCGCACTCCAGTTTTCGGCGACATTGCGCTTCTAGTGAAATGATTCCTTCTGCTTTCCCCCGGCCCCTGTCGGCCGTCACAACAGGGACCGGCCGGCGAGAGCCGCAATATGCTCTATCCTGATTAGAGAATCAAGATGGGGGAGTAATGTCAGCATCGCGTCGCGACTTTCTTATGGGCCTGGCCGCCGCCGGTGGTCTGGCCGCCCTGTTTCCATCCAAAGAAGCCCACGGAGCTCTGCCGCATCAACCTCCCATGAGCTGCCCGTTCCGCCTGTCCGTCATCAACGACGAGCTTACGCAGGACTTCGATCGCGCCTGCCAGATCGCGTCCCAGGACTTCGGCCTGCAGTGGATCGAGTTGCGCGCGATGTGGGACAAGAACATCACCGACCTCGACGAGAAGCAGATCGCCGAAGCCTGCAAGATCCTCGACAAGTACAAGCTTCGCGTCACCGACATCGCCAGCCCGCTCTTCAAGACCGACTGGCCAGGGGCTCCGCTGTCCAAGGAGAGCCCGAAGCGCGACCAGTTTCACGCCTCCTTCGACTTCAAACAGCAGGATGCGCTGCTCGAACACTGCATCGGGCTGACGAAGACCTTCAATACCGACCGCATTCGCTGCTTCGACTTCTGGAGGCTGGAGGACCCGAAGCCGTATCGCGAGGCGATCAACAAGAAGCTGCGCGAGGCTGCGGAAGTCTGCGCGAAGAGCAATGTCATCCTGTTGATCGAAAATGAAATGGCATGCAATACCGGGACGGGGGAAGAGGCGGCTGCCGTTCTAGCCGCGATTCCGAACAAGAATTTCATGCTGAACTGGGACCCGGGTAATGCCGGGACCTTCCCCGGCAACACTCCTTATCCCACCGGCTACGACCTGCTGGCCAAGGAGCGGATCGGGCATTGCCACTGCAAGGACGTGAAACGCGAGCCGGGCGGCAAGTATGAGTGGGAGCCGGTCGGCGGAGGCATCATCGACTGGGTGGGGCAGTTCCGGGCGCTCAAGCAGCAGGGTTATCACTACGGAGTCAGCCTGGAGACGCATTGGCGCGGTGCGGGAACTCCGGAAGCCTCGACGCGCATCAGCATGCAGGGCCTGAAAGACGCTCTCAAGAAGGCCGACATTTCCTGTTAGCCTCTGATCTCAGAGGCTAACCCCCTCCCCCCTGTCTTCTATGGTTTGGATTCCGCTTTTCGAATGAGTGAGCTAGAAGGTTTGTCCGGGTAGACGGGATTGACACACGATGAGGTGAACCCCGGAGTCGAGACAGTCGGAGATTTGACAGTTCGCCGTCCGCCCTCCGCCGTCACCTATAACGTTGAGATCGAGAAGAAGGATCCGGGCTCCATCTTTCAACGCCTACCGGGGGTGGCGGGACAGTGGAGATCGAGTCGCGACGAACAGTGCGAGGGCGGCACGAACAAGCAAATCTGGCTGGAATTTTGTAGATCGTGCGAGCCCACCCTTCGCAAAGTGGTGGGCGAAGGATGGGCACCCTCCTTTGCGCTTAACTCAGAAAGTAGTGGTTTGCGACTGGGTTTCTGTAAATCGCGGTCATTGTTAACGCAGAAAAAAATAGATGGTGCATTCGCCAGCGCCAGAAAGATCAGCAGACCGGCATCAAATTCATAAGACAGTAATCCTAAAGAAACATTCAGATAGAAACAGCACCTCTGACAATCTAATTACAAATTTAAGACCTTTCGACGACACATGCCATGGCCGCGAAAAAATAGGATTCGTGGTCGCGGAAAAATAAGGATTCATCGGTGCCGAAAACAGGTTGAGAATCAGTTCCTATGCAATCGATTGGATACCGATTCGATTTATTTCCAATGTTTCAATTCATTCAGGGAAAACTCCGAGCGCGATGCAGTTAAGCGCGACATGACTGATTGTCCTCTCCAATACATCTCCCAAACGATGAGGCGAGTTTTACGAATGTCTTCTGTGTAAGCAGGTAGTTTGATCAAAATACTCCAGGAGAAGTGTACGCATATGAAAATGAAAGGCTTATTGATTGCGCTGATTACCGGTTCGTTTCTGGCTGGTATCGGCGCTGTTCGGGCGCAAGTCGTCATCGCTCCCTCAACCCCCCAGGTGGGCTCTTCCAATCCTGTCACCCCCATGCCGCCTATTCCGGTGCCGAACGTCAAACCTTGTACGGTTTCACTCCTCACCAACGCGGCCTTTGACAACTTCAACGCAACCACGTTCAACTACGCGCCGCCCGCAGCCTGCCCCGGCCCCTGGGCCAAGGTCATCCTCACGGCAGACTTCACCGTCTCCGCTGGAAACCAATTCGACCGCACCGGATGGATTTATCTTGGCGACATCAACCTCTTCTTCGGCTCGACTGCCGAGCCCCGCAACAACCTCAGTCCCTCCTGGCACATTGAGCGCGACGTCACCGACCTCACCTCGGTCCTCAAGACCGCCCAGCCCGGCTCGGCCAGTATCGGCAACATCGTCAACTCCGTCGATAACAGCACCATCTTTGCCAACGCCGCGCTGGAGTTCTTTCCTGCTACGCCGTTCGCCCCCGTTCCTGCCACGGCGGACATGGTCGTAGGCCTCAGCTCCGGCAGCAATCCTCTCGATCTCGTCACCGCCACCGACCAGCTCAGCCAGACCGTCAACCTGCCGCGCAACGTGGAGAACGTCTATCTCGACGTCTTCGCCCAGAACCAGATCGACGATGAGTTCTTTTATCTCTGCGTGCCCAACAACGTGACCTCCGAGCTCGAGAGCTGTGGCAACACCGCCTTCCGCGAAACCGAGATTTCCATCGATGGCAGGCCCGCCGGTGTCGCACCTGTCTTTCCCTTCATCTTCACGGGAGGCATCGATCCCTTCCTCTGGGAGCCGATCCCTGGTGTCCAGACCCTCGACTTCAAGCCCTACCGCGTCGACCTTACTCCCTTTGCCGGCGTGCTCGGCGACGGCAGCCAGCACACCGTCGCCATCAGCGTCTTTAACGCCAACGACTTCTTCAACGCAACCGCGAACCTGCTCGTCTTCACCGACCACGGCAGCCGCGAGGTCAGTGGCGGGCTGATCAGCAACACCCTCAGCGCGGCTCCAACTCCGCAGATCAAGGAAAACCTGACAACCAGCTCCAGCGGAGTCGTAACAGGCACGGTTTCGGTCAGCTCTAACCGTACCTTCTCCATCAGCGGCTTCGTCAATAGCTCGCATGGCCGCGTCGTAACCACGGTCCAGCAGCAGGTCAACTTCCTCAACACCCAGACCTTCAATGTCAACCCTAACACCGGAGGCGACGTACAGGACGTCGTCCAGAGCAGCACTGTCGATTCGCAGACCACGACCCAGGAAGGCGTCATACGGCAGACAGTAAGTAAGCATGTGTCGTATCCGCTGACGGTGGACTTTGCGTTCACTCCCAACACCGATGGCTCCGCCAGCCAGGCGACGTCGGTGAATCAGCAGAATCTGCAGACCGATATAAAAGCTCTCAACGGATTCCCTCTGTTCGAGAGCAGCACCCAGGAGCAGGTCCTCTCCACGGACACGTTGTCGATCAATTCCGCCAATGAGCTCACGGGTGCGGTCGGCAACTCAAGTGCGTCCTTTCAAAGCAATGACTCGCTCGGTCACTGCTTCAGTCGTTCGCTCACAGGCAAGAACCAGGTGCTGACGAATGTCACCGACGGCAAGAGCTGTCAGCCGCAGAAGCTCTTCTAAACCGCACGCCGCGACGTGACGGGGGCAGTTCCTTACTGCCTCCTCACGTTCTGCAGGAATTCGTCATCTCGACGCTGTGCGAGGAATGACGGTTGGCAATCCGGCAGCTCCTTTGTGAATTCCGGTAGAGACGTTCGTTCACGCGATCTTAATGTGGCTGGACAAGACTAATAAGGGATTAATTCACGCGAGCACTTGCAGGCTAGAATTTTGTCGCGGGACCGCCCAAGAACACCTTATCTAATGCCAAAGTCTTTTTGGATCGCAGTCGTCGCTTTATGTGTCGGGCCCTGGTGTCAGTCTTCGAGGGCTCAGGTACAGACCAAGAATATTTGTCCTCGCCCCCGGTTAGGCTCCCCAGTGGAAGAGCCGGAAGACCTGCGCAGTCAAAATGGCGTTCTGGAGGTGGAGCTGACCGCCAACGACACTGCGGAAGCGAATGGCGCGACGCTCTATTGTTATACCGATGCGGCCGGCCGGGAATCTCCCAATCTGCGCGTGAATCCCGGCGATCTCGTGATCATTCATCTGAAGAACGCGCTGACCGACCTCAGCCCCGGGGTGACGGCGGCCGTGCAGGCTCACTCGCATAAGCGTGCCCAAACGAGTAACGACCCCTGCACGAGCGGAATCATGAGTCCGGTGTCGACGAATCTTCACTTTCATGGGCTTACGATTCCTCCGGTCTGCCATCAGGACGACGTCATGAAGACGTCTGTTCAGCCGGGCGATGCCCCACTTGAGTATCGGTTTCATATTCCGGAGGATGAACCGCCGGGACTCTACTGGTACCACCCGCATATCCACGGCTTCAGCAAGCAACAGCTTCTCGGGGGCGCATCAGGAGCGCTGATCGTGGAAGGGATCGAGCGGGCCAAAAAAGTCGTCGCAGGCTTGCCGGAGCGCGTGTTCATCATTCGCGACCAGGACCTCGTCAACCCGAATGCGCCGCCTGCCAAGTCTGAACCGGTGGTGCCGAAGTTCATGATAGACCGCGACGGAGACGCCGCTAACAACGGTACCGGCTTCGGCAAGCCGGCGAAAGACCTGTCGATCAACTACGTCCCGGTTCCTTACCCGGACTATCCTCCCGGCGTGATCGAGATGAGGCCTGGAGAGCGGCAGTTATGGCGAGTGTTGAATGCTTCGGCTATCACTTATCTCAACCTTGAGGTCCTGTTTGGCCATGCGCCGCAACCCCTGGGGCTTGTGGCCATGGATGGCGTGCCCATGAACCACAACGACGAGCAGGGTGAGTCGGTCGATTCCCAGACGCATATCGGCCTGCCGCCGGGCGCGCGCGTGGAGTTTGTCGTGACCGGTCCGGCTGAAGGCGAAAGCGCGCTGCTGGTCACGAGAACGGTGGATACCGGCCCGGGCGGCGAGAATGATCCGAACCGCATGCTGGCGAAGATCGTCGCCTCATCGAATGCGCCTGAGCCGCGCTCGAGGTTGCAGAGTTCGCCGGAGCCTCTTCCCGCTGCGCGCGAGGCATGGCTGGGAAACGTGGCGCCAGTGCGGGTACGGCGATTGTATTTCTCAGAGAAGCTGGCCGATCCCAATGATCCTACGAGCGCAGTGGAGTTCTACCTCACCGTGGATGGACAGGAAGCGAAGATGTTCGACATGAGTTCGGAGATTCCGAACATCGTCGCTCAACAGGGGACGGTCGAGGACTGGATCATAGAAAACCGGTCGAGCGAACTGCACGCCTTCCACATTCATCAACTGCACTTTTTGCTGCTCGACTACATGGGAAGACAGGTTAATGAGGATTTTCTTCGCGACACCGTGAATGTGCCGTACTTCACCGGCCGCTCTCTTGCCTATCCCAGCGTTCGCCTGCGCATGGATTTCCGCGATCCAAATATCGTAGGGACATTTGTCTATCACTGTCATCTTCTGGAACACGAAGACAAAGGGATGATGGGATCGATACGAGTTGAGCCGGGGCAGCCACGTATGCCAGAACGAACTGCCGGGATCTCGTGCGGGGCGGGCGACTCCTCGTCGGCATGTAAGAGCTTGCCCTTACAAGGTCGCAGCTTACAATGAACTTCCGGGCACCTAATGGTAGCCAGAATTCGGCCTCGCTGTGTTTCGTTATGATTAATTTTAATTCACCAATTGTTTATGACATGAGGGTGCATCGTTAATCTGTAACGGCTATTCCTCGTCAGGTTGAGGTTAACGCCCCAACTCAGGAGGAACTATGACCGTGAAGCAAGCCGCAACGATAGCCTTGCGAACCGTGCGTGCGGGAGCGATATCCGTCGCCGTGTTCCAGTTCGCTATTGGCAACTCACTAGTTCAGGCAGAGTCCCGCGACAATGAAACCAGCTCGCCAATCAAACACGTGATTGTCATCATTGGCGAAAATCGCAGTTTTGATCACGTTTTTGCAACGTACGTTCCCAAGAAGGGCAACACTGTGTTAAATCTGCTCTCCGAAGGTATTGTGAAAGCCGACGGAACACCTGGCCCAAACTACTCCAAAGCCGAGCAGAAAGCCGCCTATGACGAGGCGCCCGATGCATTTCTGCTCAGCCCGGCCAAGACCACCTTTCCCGGAGACGTACTTCCCGCTCCGCTGGTCGGCGGCCCGACCGATTCCTATGTCAAGGACGACAGTCTTACCCTCGCCCGCCAGTCGGAAAACGGTCTTCCCGCCGATTACTATGCCTACCTCGTGACCGGCGGTACCGGCCTGACGTCAAAGACCCCGGACACGCGCATCACGAATGTGAATAGCCTTCCTCCCGGACCGTTCCAACTGACGAACGGCGACACCTTCACCTATAACTCGTATTCGGCCAGCCCGGTGCACCGCTTCTACCAGATGTGGCAGCAGCTCGATTGCGACGCCACGCGGTCGACGAACAAAAATCCTTCCGGCTGCAACTCGGGCCTGTTCTCCTGGGTTGAAGTAACCGTAGGCGCGGGCACGAACGGCCTGAAGCAGCCGTCGAACTTCAGCACGGAATACTCCGCCGGCGCAGCCACAACGGGCGAGGGCTCGACCGCACTGGGCTTTTACAACGTCCAGAACGGCGACGCTCCTTATTTCAAGAAGCTGGCCGACGACTACGCGATGAGCGACAACTTCCACCAATCGGTCAACGGTGGAACGGGCGCCAATCACATCATGTTCGGCCACGCTGACGCGATCTGGTTCAGCGATGGCAAGGGACATGCGGCAGTGCCACCCCACGATGTTACAACCAGCGCGACCACTGTTCTGGACGAGGTCGAGAACCCCAATCCTGCTGCCCACACCAACAACTGGTACGCTGAGGACGGCTACGGTGGCGGGTCTTTTGGGTCGCCGGCTTACGGTGGCGGCTCTTACTCTGAGTGCTCCGACGACTCGCAGCCCGGTGTTGGCCCGGTCGTGGCTTATCTGAAGTCGCTGCCAACTCCAATTGATCGGCGCTGCCAGAAGGGCCACTACTACTTGCTGAACAACTACAACCCGGGTTATTTCGGCGACGGCAGCAACGCCTATACCGATACCAACTCCAACAACACCGTCTTTACCATCCCGCCGTCTTCGACGCCCAGCATCGGCGACCGGCTGATCGCCTCGGGCATCTCCTGGAAGTACTATGGCGACCAGTGGAACAACTACGTCAAGGATAAGTACCAGCTCAACTATGGCGCGATCGGCAAGGATTCAGACGAGTATTGCAACATCTGCAATCCCTTCCAGTACGACACTTCGATCATGGCGGACGCAACAGCGCGAAACGCCCACATCCAGGACACCGCCAATCTGTACGAAGACATTAAGAACGGAACACTGCCCGCCGTCTCCATCGTCAAACCCAGCGGACTCGTCGATGGTCACCCGGCTTCTTCCAAGCTCGATCTCTTCGAGGGCTTCACCAAGAAGATCATCGACGAGGTCAAGAAGAATCCCAAGCTGTGGAAGGACACTGCGATCTTCATTACCGAGGATGAAGGCGGCGGCTACTACGACTCCGGCTATGTGCAGCCGCTCGATTTCTTCGGCGACGGCACGCGTATCATCTTCCTCGTCGTATCTCCCTATACAAAGCCGGGGCACATTTCACACTCGTACTCCGACCATGTTTCGATCCTGAAGTTCATCGAGCGGAACTGGGGGACGGAGACTGTCACGAAGCGCAGCCGTGACAACTTCCCCAACCCGGTTACTGCCAACGGCAATCCGTATGTGCCGGTCAACAGCCCGGCCATCGATGATCTCTTCGACCTCTTCGATTTCCCGAATAACAATTAACAGCACCCGATTCATTGAAGGGGCCGGAGTTGGCTTGCCAACTCCGGCTTTTTCATTTCATGCTGCGCCCAACGCTGTGCGGTAAGGGTGAGTCGACCAGCCATGACGGCTGTTCCGATTCGTGTGGAATCGTCTCACGAAGGGGGGAGGAAGTGCACGGGGCGGGCGGGCATTTTGAGCCTTGCGATGTGAAGCGCAATGGTAGAGTCTATTCGGGTTGGAGGATGCACCATGCCCGAATACGAAAAGAACGACGTCCATCACAAGGCGCTTTCCATCAACCTTGATCCCACGACCTTTGGCTCGTTTGCCGAAATTGGTGCGGGACAGGAGGTGGCGCGCTCATTTCTGCAAGTGGGCGGTGCTTCCGGCACGGTGGCCAAGACGATATCGGCTTATGACAAGGAGGTCAGCGACGATCTTTACGGGGTGGGAACACGCTACGTCTCAAAGCCCCGATTGCAGGCCATGCTCGAAAGCGAGTGGAAGCAGCTGTTGCAACAGCTCGAGGCCTCTCGCGGAGCGAACACCAAGTTCTTCTCCTTCGTCGACACGATCTCGGCGCGCAACTATGCCGGAACCAACGATTGCCACGGCTGGGCAGGACTACGTTTTCAGCAGGAGCCGGATGGAAGTGCGAATGACGTAATTCTGCATCTCAACCTAAGCGATCCAAGCAACGTGCAGCAGCAGGAAGCGGTGGGAGTTCTGGGCGTGAATCTGATTTATGCCGCCTTTCATGCGCTGGCGTCGGCAGAGGAGTTCCTGCGAAGCGTGTTCGAGGAATTGGGGCGCCACAGGATAGAGATCGACTGCGTGGAATTGACAGGGCCAGCCTTCGCCGGCTGGGATCGGGACGAAGTGCATGCGTTTCTAGTGACAGGCGGGTTCGCAGAAGCGGTGGTGTTTGGGGCAGACAACCAACTGGCGCCGGCAAATGAAGTGCTCTACAAGCGGGCGTTGGTGCTGGCGCCGGGGAGATTCGACAACGTGAGCAACCTTCACGCGGACCTGATCGAGGACACACTGGCGGTACTGCCGGAGGAGGAATTGAAAGAGAGCAAAGGCGGGTTGGGATTGTTCTGTCTCTCGGTCGGCGGCCTCAGCACGCCGGACAAGGAAGCGTCGATTAAGGAAATTCTGGAACACGTGTTGAGGTTGCAACAGCTGGGGCATAGCGTGATGCTGTTTCGCGATCAGGAACTCTACACCATGAGCGCGTTTGCGAATCGCTACACGAAGTTGCGGATTCACTTTGCGATTGGATTGTCGGTGCTGGTGCGTGTCCTGGAGGATGGCTATAAAACCCTGGCGGGCGCACTGCTGGAAGCCCTCGCACGGATCTTTACACAGAATGTCCGAGTGAGCGTGTATCCGATGCCGGCAGTAGAACTGCGCAGACGCGCAGAAGCTGCCGGGCTTACCGGATGGAGCTGGAAAGAGACGGATGGAATCGTCACAGCCGACAATCTCCATCCCTCCGAGCCGCTGAATTCGCTGTATCAATACCTGCTGAAGAGCGAGTTCATTCTGGTGGGGAAGCCTGGAAAAGCGCTGCCCGCACCTTCAGTGAGCTAGGGCGTGTTAACACTAATGCCATCTAACTTCGGTAAAGTGGAAGTAGATGGAAATCACAGAAGAGCAGTACGCAAGAATCAAGGACAGCCTGCCGGTGCAGCGGGGTAATGTAAGTCTGTCGAA
>Ga0210386_10000121_pt1 | contig 62045 bp, 57 predicted proteins | sample IncBWH32OmetaG_FD_160091 | JGI IMG/M metagenome (GOLD analysis project Ga0210386, IMG submission 160091) | Forest soil microbial communities from Barre Woods Harvard Forest LTER site, Petersham, Massachusetts, United States - Inc-BW-H-32-O ...
GTGGCAGCGGACAAGCAGCAATCCTGAACCAGGATTCTACCGTGAACTCGTCCTCGAATCCGGCGGCGCGGGGTTCCATCGTCTCGGTGTTTATGACGGGCACAGGGGCACTCAATCCAGCGATCCCGGACGGCTCAATCGGTCCGCTGAGTCCTCCGTTCCCAATGCCGGTGGCGGGCATCGGCGTTACTATCGGCTCGGTGGTTGCCAAAGTCACATTCGCCGGTCAAGCGGCGGGTCTGATTGCGGGAGCTACGCAGGTGAATGTCGAGGTACCGCAAAATGCGCCTGTGGGGACCGCCATCCCCATCATTATTTATGCTGCAGGTTACGCCAGCCAAGTGGGCCAATTAATCACGATGGCGGTGCAATAAAGAGGTTAGCCGATATGGCACGAGCATTGGCGTGCATCTTCTCAATCGCTCTTCTGTCTGGGCCGGCATTCGGCCAGGCTAGCGACACACCGCCCGCCTTTGAAGCTGCCGATGTTCATGTGAGCGCCCCGGGCACGAATCCATTTATGCGAGGCCCTGTTCTGCGCGGCAACCGGTACGAGCTGAAGAACGCGACGATGGTGGATCTTATTAGGACCGCCTACGGCGTTGACGGGGACACGGTGGTTGGAGGTCCGAGCTGGCTGGAATCGGACCGGTACGATGTGATCGCGAAGGCCCCGCTTTCGTCGCCGCCGGAAAAACTCAGGACGATGCTTCAGTCGCTGCTGGCAGACCGCTTCCAGCTTGTAATCCACAACGACAGCAAGCCGCTGCCCATTTATGCGCTGACGCTGGGGAAGCGCAAGCTGCAATTGAAGGAGACGGACGGCACGGGCGAGATCGGATGCAAGGGCCAGCCACAGACTTTCACAGTTGGTGTAGTGCCCATTCAAACAATTTCGTGCCACAACCTGACCATGGCGGCGTTTGCGACCACGGTGCGTCAAATGGCCAACGGCTATCTGGACCACCCGGTGGTGGATATGACCGGGCTCAAAGGATCGTGGGATTTCGATATCAAGTGGACCGCTCGGGGTCTGCTTGCTGCAGCCGGGGCCGCGGGTGTCAGCCTCTTCGACGCGGTCGATAAACTGGGGCTCAAGCTGGAACTTCAAACCGTCCCGACGCCTGTCATCGGAGTTGACCATGTGAACCGGAAGCCCACGGACAATTTGCCTGGAGTGACAAAGAGCCTGCCTGGCTCCGTCGCACCTACGGAGTTTGAGGTGGCAGTGATCAAGCCGAGCAAGCTGGGTTCAAATGCGCGGATGATGAGAATTCAGCCCGGCGGCCGGGTTGATTTCGAAGGGATCACCCTGAAAGTGCTGATCACATTTGCGTGGGATGTCAGCAATGGCGATTCGCTTGTGGGCGAGCCGAAATGGCTGGATTCGGACCGTTTCGATCTAGTAGCGGAGGCGTCCAGCAGTGGACCGCAGTTGGCTTCCCCGGTAGATATCGATTCACTGCGCCTGATGATGCGGGCGCTCTTAGCCGATCGCTTCAAGCTGGCGACCCACACTGAAACTCAGCCCGCGAATGTGTATGCGTTGGTAGCGCCGAAAGGCAAAACAAAGCTCAAGAAAGCGGACGAGTCTGAGCGTGCGACGTGCAAACCTAGTCCCGGAGCGATCGCAGGTAATCCAGCGCTCACGATCGCGTACGTGTGCCAGAACACGACCATGGAGCAACTGGCCGCAAAGATGCGGATGATAGCGCCAGGCTATATCGATCATCCGGTGATCGATTCGACGGGACTTCAAGGCGGCTGGAATTTCGTCCTGAGTTGGACCGGGCGCGGTGCGTTCCAAAACGTCGGGGGTCGGGGGGGAGACACGGCCCAACCATCGATCGCGATAACTACAGCGACGGACCCGACCGGCGGCCTCACATTTTTCGAAGCCGTTGAAAGGGATCTGGGGCTTAAGCTGGAATTGCAAAAGCATCCGATGCCGGTACTGGTGATCGATCACGTCGAGCAGAAGCCGACGGACAACTGATTCATTCTTCGCGCAGGGCGGACATCGAATCGAGCTTCGACGCCCTTCGCGCGGGCAAATATCCCGCCATCAAAGCCACTCCTGCTATTGCAACGGCTGCTAAACCGAGCGTCCACGGATCATCCGGTTGCAGACCATAAAGGAAGCTAGCGATCAGCCGCGTGGTTGCCAGCGCCGCGCCGAATCCAACCGCGAGGCCGATACCGATCAAAATCGCGACCTCGCCCAGCACCATCCGCAGCACGCGGGACTGCTGGGCGCCCAGCGCCATGCGAATTCCGATTTCATTCCGCCGGCGAGCCACATTATAATTTGTTGGCTCTAGTGCCAGAGCCAACAAGCAGTAGCGATCAAAACTGCATGAATACTCTTCGCTAACATCACGCCGTAGAGTCCGATGGTCGCAAGGAGCAGCGCGAGCCCGCCGAAAAATCCCGAGAGCGTAGCCAGGAGTTTTTCTCGCTGGATCGAATCGTCCACTTTGGCGGCAAGCGTTTTAAATTCGATCGAAACGTCGCGGTTCACGCGGGCGATGACGGACTTCACGCCGGAGATGAGAGCAGCGGGCGCGCCGGCCGCAGCGCGTAACTCAAAACTGGTGAGCGGACCGGGCAATCCACCCTGGCTCCAAGGGATGAACACGTAGGGCGATGGTTCATCGCGCAGTGAACCATACTTCGCGTCCTTCACGACGCCGACGATCTCCACCTCGCCGCCTGTGATATTCCACGCGAATTGCGGTCCACGGCCATCCCGGGTGCGGAAATGGTGCCCGAGTGGATTGGTTGCACCGAAGTATTTCTGGGCCATGGATTCACTGATGATGGCCACCTTCGCCGAGTTGGCCGTGTCATGGCTGTTGAAATCGCGGCCGCCTACAATGGGAGTGGCCAGGGTTTCAAAATACCGGTCGCTCACATTGTTGAAGGAAGCCATGGCGTCAGCGCGCGATTTTGGGGTGTAGCCTTCGATCACCACTTCACCGGCCCAGCGGCAGTGGCAGACCGGCGTGATGGAGGACACGCTAGCTGAGCGAACACCCGGAATGCCGCGCAATTGGTCCAGCATTTCCTGATAAACCGCGGACCACCGCTCCTTCGGGTAATTTCCGTCGCGCAGATCGACGCTGACCAGTAAAACATGATCGCGCTCAAATCCTGCATTCAGGGAAATGAGTTTCCAAAAGGTCGAGAGCATCAAGCCCGCGCCCACCACCAGCAACAGTGACAGGGCCACCTGCGCTGTCACCAGCACTTTTCCGAGGCCAAGTCTCGAACCTTCTATTACGCCTCGGGCATTAGCTTTCATGGCCGATTGCGGATCGACGCGCGTGCCTCGCCAGGCTGGCGCAATGCCGAACAGCAGGCCGGTGAGAACGGCAGCCGTCGCGGTAAACGCGAGTACCCGGACGTCCAGAGTGAGGTCGAGAGGCGCATCGAGAAACCGGACCAGCAGTCGGGCGCCCCATTCGGCGAACAGAATGCCGAGCATCGCACCCATCCCTGACAGCAGCAGGCTTTCGGTAAGGAACTGGCGAATCAGACGGCCCCTCCCGCCGCCGATCGCCATGCGGATCGCGATCTCGCGCTGCCTCGCCGCGGCTCGCGCCAACAGCAGATTTGCTACATTCGCGCAAGCGATCAGCAGCACCACGCCCACGATGGTCATCAGAACGATCAGCGCCTGGCGGTATTCTCTGCGGATATAGGAAATTCCGTTGGCGGCGGGCTGCGTATCGAAGGTTTGACTCAAGTACCGGTCCCTTTCGCCCGGCCCCAACTGGCGGCCATCTTCTCTTGCCAGCCCGTTTTGCTCGAATGTCGTTTTATAAATTTGCGGCGCGAGCGTCTTCAAGCGGGCCGTAGCTTGGCTCGCCGGGACGCCGGGCTTTAAGCGACCGATGACTTGCAGCCAGCCGACCGGATAGTAGTTCGTATCGAGCATCATGCCGGAGTAGCCACTCCCGATGGCTGTTACAGCGCAGAGGGGGACCATCACATCAGCGGAATGACCAACCTCAACCCCTGTAAATCCGGGTTCAGCGACGCCCGCGATCTCGATACGATGCCGGTTGATAGAAATTGTTTTGCCGAGGATGCCGGCACGGCCGCCATATTCGCTTTGCCAGAAGCCATAACTCAGGACCGCGCTTCCAGCGCAGCCGCGCACGTTATCGGCGGGCGTCAGAGTTCGGCCGAGTATCGCGTGCACGCCCAACGTATCGAAATATTGCCCCGACACATAGACACCATTCACCGAATGCGCTTCGCCTTCCGGGGCGAGGTTGAAGATTCCGGAAAAGACATCCTGGCGATCGCGGAGATTCTCCCAGGTCGGGTTGCTGTAGCCGACGTAACTTTGTGTGCCCATCATGACCTGCAGCAATTCCTCGGGATGGCGCACTGGCAGGGATTTCAGGATCACGGCGTCGATCAGGCTGAAGATCGCGGTGTTGGCGCCGATGCCGAGAGCCAGCGACAAGATCGCCACAGCAGCGAAACCGGGACTCGAGCGCAGACCGCGAATGGCGTAGCGGACATCCTGAAAGAGGGCGTCGAGCATAAAACTTGATCGAGCTAGTACGGCTTAATGTGCGGCTCTTGGATTTCCTAATGGCGGCAAGGCGTCCCACCGGCGAGATTGGAAAGGACCAAGGCGTAGGCCCAGCCACAGCATGCAGATTGCGCTGAAGCCAAAATAAAAGGCAAGCCACAGAAAAATTGATGGGTGAAAAGCTCTGCGTTCCGGTTGGATCCAGCCGAATCCCAACGCAAGAAACGCCAGAGCGAAACCAAACGAGGCCGCTCCAGCCAAGCCAAGAAACCATCCGTCCGCGACATGATGCTGACGCCACAGAGTTCGCGCGGTTAACAATTCGAGGATGCCGAAGCTCATTGCCATCACCACTAGCAGGCGCGCGAAAAGAACAAAGTTAAGCGAGCCTCGCCAAACGAGCGGGATCAGTCCGTATGCGCTAAAAGCAAGGCCGTTCAGAACCAGAAGCCAAGATTGTCCTCTTCCGGAACTCCAAATACCGGCTGCGATGGTACAAATGCCGGCCGCGAGTGCGAGCCTAGTCAGAAACACTCCCGTGACTCTCCACTCGTGAGCGGTCAGGGGTCCGTCCGGGCCGGTATCGAACATGAGTCCGTAGATTACCGAAATTATGGCGTCAAGAACGCCACACAACGCCAGGAGCCACCAGTTCTTCATCAGCGTTCGGATCATGCGCACCTCCTGATCATGATGCGGCCCTACCTGTAATCATAGCGCCGGCGCGCAGCAGCGGACTCACGGGTTGAATCATGGCAGATCCGCTGGCGTATAATCTATCAAGTTAGGGGGCTCATGAATAGCGATAGGAGCGTGGGGAGGCGGGCATTCGTCGGCGTGGCAGGGGTCGGCTTGTTGGTCTGGTGTGTGTCGATCGCAGCGCAGGAGCCAGCCGCGCCAAAATTCAGATTCGATCCGGATTGGCCGAAGCCTCTGCCGAACAAGTGGAAGATGGGAGGCGTCACGGGGCTGGCCGTCGATAAAGACGACAACGTTTGGGTATACGATCGCCCCAACGATTTGACAGATATCGAGCTTGAGGCGGAGTTGAATCCTCCCATTGCCGATTGCTGCGTCCGGCCTCCCTCGATGATTCACATCGATAAGAACGGCAACGTCATCGGTTCCTTCGACGCTCCGCAAGGGCACGGGATGGCTGTGGACAGTAAAGGATTCACCTACCTGGGACAGGACACCGTTCGCAAATACGATCCGAAGACCGGCAAAATGATCGCCGAAGTGCCTCGCACGCCCGACCGGCCACCGGGCGGCGGAGGTGATGCGGCTCCTCTAGGAAACCGCACTCCGGGTCACGGCAGCAGAGGGCCAGTCGTGGGATTTCTCCCCGGCGGCCGCGGTCAACCTGATCCTTCTACTAGAGCCGCCCGCGAGGCGGAAATGGCGGCCTTCCGCGCCAAGTATCCACCGACGACGCCGATGATCGTGGGAGGAATCGAAGAGATACGCCTCGATGAACCGGCCCACGAACTTTACGCCGCCGACAATTACCTGGGCGGGCGCGTGATGGTATTTGATATGGACACGTTCAAGTTCAAGCACGGCTGGGGCGCCTATGGACACACGCTGTCGGAAATGAGCACCAATGACGCGGACCGCGCGTATACTCCCGGCGGTCCGATGCCCAAGGAGTTCCGGGGCCACCTCACGCTGAATATTTCGCACGATGGATCGGTTTACGCCGCAGACAGGATGGCGAACCGCATCCAAGTCACGACGACGCAAGGCAAGTTCATCAAGGAATTCATCCTGGCTCCAATGACGGGCGTGGGCGGTGCTACCGGAGGCGTGATGTTTTCGCCGGACAAGCAGCAGCGGCTCTTGTATATTTCCGATCTCACGAATAACCACATCTGGTTCCTCAATCGCGAAGACGGGAAGGTGTTGGGCCAGATGGGCAGCATGGGTGAAAACGGCGGCCAGTTCTTCGGGCTGCACATGATCGCGGTCGACTCCAAGGGCATCATCTACACCGGTGAAGTGTTCGCCGGAGAGCGGGTGCAGAGATTTATCCCGGTCAAGTGAGCCGCTCCAGGATCGGGCGCCAGGCTGATAGAGAGCCAGGACAATGGTGGACCCTTGAAGGAAGAGCTAAAGAATCGTGTGCCTTGGTTGTTCCAGTACCTCGGCTTTCGTGTGGCCTATAGCGAAATTCTTGCTCGTTAGCGTCCAGCAGTCACCCTAGCCGGCCGACTTCGCCATTTTAGGGCGAGCCCGCTGGGCATGTTGGTGATGGGACCGCTTGGCTGGATCGTCGCCGTTGGGCTGGGTGCATCAGTGGGTTTGACTAGATGACTCCTGCTTATCCGGTTGTCTCAGCAAGCCCCAACGGTAGTGTGGGGCCGTGCCAAGGCCGCCGTTCCCCAAGAGCCTCCGCGAGTTCCAAGCGCAGTTCGCCACGGAGGAAGCCTGTCAGCAGTACTTGGCTAGGGGCCGGTTGCCGGCATCAGGCGTTTGTTACGGGCGTGAACGCTCCTGATATTCACCGAACACAGCGCGCAGGCGATCGGAGATTTCGCCCACCGTGGCGTGGGCTTCCGCGCAACCGAGTATATGCGGCATCAGATTCTCGCTTCCGCGCGCGGCTTGCTCCAAACCTTGCAGGCTTTCCTCGACGACCTCGGCGCTGCGCGACGCCCGCACCTGGCGCACTCGCTCAATCTGTTGCTGCTCGAGTCCGGGGTCGAGACGAAAGTTGCTAAGTGGCTCGGCAACGTCCTGTTTGAACCGGTTTACGCCCACCACCACAGCGTCGCCGCGCTCCACCGCTTGCTGATACTGGTAGGCCGCGTTCTGGATTTCGTTCTGAATGTAGCTCTTCTCGATGGCCACCAGCGTTCCACCCATGGCATCGATGCGGTCGATGTACTCGCGTGCGCCCTGCTCGATTTTATCGGTGAGCTCTTCGATATGGTGGCTACCCCCAAAAGGATCAGCGGTGTTCGTTACGCCGCTCTCGTTCGCGATGATCTGTTGAGTTCGAAGGGCCAGCCGCGCCGATTCCTCGGTTGGCAAACCGAGCGCTTCATCCTTGGAGTTGGTGTGCAGCGATTGCGCACCTCCGAGCACCGCTGCCAGCGCCTGCATCGATACGCGGACCACGTTAACATCGGGCTGCTGGGCAGTGAGCGTTGAACCTCCGGTTTGCACATGAAAACGCATCATCATGGACCGGGGATTCCGGGCACCGAACCGGTCGCGCATGATGGTGGCATAAAGCCGGCGCGCGGCGCGAAACTTGGCGATTTCCTCGAGAAAATTGTTGTGCGAATTGAAGAAGAACGATAGCCGCGGCGCGAAGGAGTCGATTTGAAGTCCCGCCGCCAGCGCCGCGTCGATGTAAGCGATGGCGTTGGCGAGTGTGAAGGCCACTTCCTGAACCGCTGTGGAACCGGCCTCGCGAATGTGATAGCCGCTGATCGAGATGGTGTTCCATTCCGGCACTTCGCAAGCGGCCCATGCAAAAAGATCCGTGATGATACGCATGGCTGGGCGCGGTGGATAAATGTAGGTGCCGCGAGCGATGTATTCCTTGAGGATGTCGTTCTGGATCGTGCCGGAGATCTTGCGCAAGTCGGCGCCCTGGCTCTTGGCCACCAGCACGTACAGGCTCAACAGAATCGACGCCGTGGAGTTGATGGTCATCGACGTGGTGATGTCCGCCAGGCGAATGCCATCGAACAGGCGCTGCATATCCGCCAGCGAGCAGATCGCGACTCCCACCCGTCCCACCTCGCCGGCTGCGAGTGGGTGATCGGAGTCCATGCCCATCTGAGTGGGCAGGTCGAAAGCTACCGAAAGACCGGTGATGCCCTGTGACAGCAGATAGCGATAGCGGCGGTTACTCTCCTCAGCAGTGCCGAACCCGGCGTATTGCCGCATGGTCCAGAGCCGGCCCCGGTACATGTCCGGATAGATGCCACGAGTGTAGGGATACTCGCCCGGCCGCTCGTGGTTGTCACTCATGATTTGGAGATCTTTCGGGCGCGCAAGAAGGAATGTATACCGAAGCCAGCCATGAGTACTGCGAAGGGAATCTCCAGTGCAAGGCGGGGGCCACCATCATCTTTGCCCCAGTCGCGGATGATCGACCGAACAGGTAGCGCGGCTAGAACCAGAAAGAAGAATCCAATTACCTGATTCCACAGGATATGGATGGGCCGAATGACCCCGGGCAGCACATGGCCTATCAAACTTTTAGCCTTCGCAAACATGCTGGTACTATCAGTGTAGCGAAGGCGGCGTACTAGGGCGCTAACGAGAAGGAAGGATTGAGCCGATACTATAAAAGAGAGAGCAGAATCTGAAGCCTGGGACACTAACAATTTGGATGAAACTGTGCTCGCCTTCGAAACATCCACAAGGTAGTGATATGCTTGTAGTGGCCCGCCAAGAAAGGGGCAACGCGTGGAAGAAAAACTGAAGGAGCTGATGCAGGAATTGGGCAACGCAATCAACGAGTCGTTGTCTGATTCGGATCGCATTGCGGCTGCAATCGGTGAGATCAAGCGTGCCGGATACGACGTCTTCCTGGTGCTCGAAGCCACCATCGGATTCAATAAGCGCGATGAAAATGGCGAATACGAAAATGAAGAAGGCGAGCTGGAAACTGATTCAGAAACGCCTCCCAAGCGCAAGTTTGAGTCTACTGGCAAGATCAAACTGACCTCGCAGGATCAAAAGTTCTTAAAAGCTCTGAAAATCGCGATCGACGAAGAAAAAAGTTAGGCCAAAAGTGGGCCAAAAAGCCAGCTAGCGCACCAGTTCCTGGTAGACCTTCCAGGTTTCCTCAACCGCTTTCTCCCAAGTAAAGCCCGCGCTGCGTGCCGTTCCCTGTAGCGCCAAGCGTCGTCTCAGTACTTCGTCTTCAATAAGATGGCTCAGCCCTTCGGCAATGGACGTCGTATCGGCGGGATCGACCAGCCAGGCAGCATCACCGGACACTTCCGGAAGCGCCGAAACGTTCGAGGTCAGTACCGGCAAGCCGTGCGCCATCGCATCCAGAACCGGCATGCCAAAGCCTTCGTCGAGAGATGGAAAAGCAAAGATGGAAGCTCGCCAGTACAAGCCTTCCAAAGCCGCGTCGGAGACATAGCCGAGCACGCGGATATCGCTCTTGCGCGGACTGGTTTCGATTCGTTGAAGCGCTTCTTCGGCGCCGAAACCGGTGGATCCGGCCAGGACCAGCGTCCATCCGGCGGAGTCCGCTTGTTCGAAGGCCTGCACCAGACGAGCGACGTTTTTGCGGCGCTGAATCGCTCCTACGAACAGGATCATCGGCTCGCGCGTCGGCCTCGTGCCATCCGGGGAAACACGCCTGGCTCCATGCGGGATCACGCGAATTCTCGCCGGGTCTAGATGAAGCAGCGCTTCCACCTGACCGGCGGTGAAACGCGAAACCGTGATGATCAGATCGGAACGCTCGGCGGCGGTGCGGGCCTGCGCCGAAAATCTTTGACGGAACTCCGATGTCGAGTATTCGCCGGTCATAACGAACAGGTCGTGGAAGGTCGAGACCGTGCGCCTGTAACGAGTGGAATGAATGCGCTGGTTCAGGCCGTGAAACAGATCGGCCGACGCGGGCCAATCCTTCCACAGCAACCTACGGTGGCAGCCGGAGGGAAGGCGGGTGGAAAAAGAGCGAAGGTAGCGATGCGGCCGATAGCTGAACAGGTAACCCGCTTCCGGATGCGCGGTTGCCAAGCCATGTAATATCTGGCGCGAGTAAACGCCCACTCCCGACAGATTCGGGTCCAGGCTATAGGTCGCATCCAGCGCGATTTTCAATCTGCCAGCATAACCGTTTTTAGTTGGCGATGCGTCCGCGCGGCGAAATCGTCGCCATCCTCGCCCAGCAGTTCCGCGGGACTGCTATCGAAATGAAGTTCTGCGACCGAATAACGGACCGTCGCCGTGGCGCGGCCACCGCTCGCGGCAGCGTCTTCGATGCCGGCTGCCACGCGATTGAGCAGAGCCTCCACGGTGGTCCCAGTCAATCCGACCGCGATCACTCCAAAGCGGCAGGTGTTCACCCGCCCGAGAAGAGAAGGCGCCTCAAAGACACGCCGTAAAGCTTCGGCGGCTCGAATGAGGAGAAGTTCGCGAGCCTCACGGTCATCCTGCGACTTTTTCGGGACGCCGACGATATCGACAGAGGCCATGAGCAACGTTTTCCGGGTATGGCGCGAGAGCTGGACATAATGATCGGCGATCGTTAGAAACCCCTGTCGCGTAAGGGTCCCCGTCAACTCATCCACGAAGGGCGACGATCGAAGATTGGTGGTGTGGCGCTGGCGCTCGACGGCGTATCGCAGGGAGTGGGCCAGCGAACTGCACTCCAGCTCAGATTTCAGCACCACGTCCTGCGCACCCTCGCGAATCAGGCGATTGGCTAGATTTTCATCTTCCTCGTCTGCCAGGACGACGATTGGCGTGCCGTGCGAATAGGCGTTTGCCTCCAAAAACGAATCGAGCAGAGCCGGGCTGTCGGGCAGGCTCAGATTGAGCAGGACCACGTCAAACCAGTCGCTGCGCAGGCAGTCCAAGGCATCCGCCAGTTGTTCCACGTGAACAACACTGGAAGTGCGCCAGTTACACCATTGCCGGTTCTCTTCGATCTCGAGGAGCGCCTCGCAAAGAAGGTGTTCGTCCTCGAGGTCGTCTTCCACCAGCAGAAGCTTCAGGGTTTTGGGGTCGGTCACACCGCTTAGTGGTGTGGGAGTGCGGTTTGTCTCAAACTGCCAGTTGGTATTCTTTTAGCTTCCTGTACAGCGTGGTCCGGCCGATCCCCAGAAGATTCGCCGCGATGGCGCGATCACCCTTGGTGTATTCCAGGGCCTCCATAATAGCTTGCCGTTCCATCTGCGTGAGCGGAACGATGGGCGGACGGCCCAGCTCGGCCGAGCGGTGTTCGTGCGACGCTGCCTCCCCGGGAGGCTTAGCGAGAGCATGAGATCCGACGGCGACTGACATAAACTGCGTCTTCTTAGCAAGTAGGTGATTCTGCAACATCGAGGGCAGCTCGCCCACATGCACCAACGGTCCGGAGTTTATGGCGACCATGTGCTGGATGCAGTTTTCCAGCTCGCGCACGTTACCCGGCCAATCGTAGGAGAGCATGGCCTCCAGCGTTTCCTGTGTAAGGGTGTGGCCTTTGCCGTAGCGGCTTAGAAAATGCGAGATCAGCCCGGGGATATCCTCTTTACGGTCGCGTAGCGGCGCGATCCGAAGGTTCACCACATTCAGCCGATAGAAGAGGTCCCGCCGGAAGGTCCCTTTTTCCACTTCCTTGGCCAGATCGCGGTTAGTGGCGGCCAGGACGCGAAAGTCCGAGCGGTGATGCATCAAGGATCCGACCGGCCGAAATTCCTTTTCCTGTAATACACGCAGTAGCTTGGCCTGCAAGTCTAGCGGAAGCTCGCCGATCTCATCAAAAAACGCCGTGCCTCCGTTGGCCGCTTCGATCAGCCCGGTCTTTTGGCCGACCGCGCCGGTGAACGCGCCCTTGACGTGACCGAAAAGCTCGCTCTCCATCAGGGGGCCGACCAACGACGAGCAGTCGATCGTTACAAATGGCCCTACCGGGTTGATGCCATGGATGGATCGCGCAACTACCTCTTTGCCGGTACCGGTCTCACCCAAAAGCAGAACGGGCCAGCGGCAGCGTCCAAGTTTCTCGACCATCCGCAGGACGTTCCGGATGCGCGGTGACTGGCCGATCAAAACATGGTGCGTTGCTTCAGCGTGACCAACCATTTTCGTATGTCTTGCTATTCTCCCTTAGAGGATGGTAGTGCCTCGACCCAACATAAACTCTACAGAGACTTTAGGATTTCAGCAACACCCTAACGCATTAAATTCGGGTAAAAATTGTGGTAAGAACACTACCTACTTTGGGGGTAGTGCCGTAGTACCCTCTGGAAAATCTTAGGGATACCGAGAGATCGTACTACTACCGCTGTTCTTACTGCGTTGCGGAAGTCCCGGCCGCCATGGAACCCGGTGACTCATCGAGCCGAACAACAAACGCCGGGCCGACCTCCGCGCGCACACGCTCGGCCAGCATACCCGCGGCGTCTTCCGTGCTTTCCCTTCCCACCAGTACTCTCCACAATGATGGACTACCGGCGCGCATGACCAGGCGCGCGGATCCGTACTCGCGCTCCATCCTTACTCTAAGGCGTTCAGCGCGGTCCTTATCCCGGAATGCGCCGGCTTGAACCGCATACCAATTGTCGGCTGCGATAGTCTGTGGCGCCGACATAATATCCAGACGAACCTCCGCGACACCTGGACCAATCAGGTCGATCGCCTGGGCGGCCGCGTGCGAAAGATCGATGACCCTGCCATTCACGAAGGGGCCGCGGTCGATGATACGAACGTCCACCGATTTATTGTTGGCGAGGTTGGTGACATGCACCCAGGTTCCGAACGGAAGCGTGCGATGCGCGGCGGTGAGTTTTTCCATATCGTAAATCTCGCCGTTGGAGGCGGCGCGGCCGTGATAAGGATGCCCGTACCAGCTTGCCAAGCCGGTTTCTTCGGAACGAATCTGGGGCGGCGGAGCGGTCGCTGCGGTCGCGCGATGCTTTCTCGAGCATCCGGACATCACCAGAATCGCCAGAGGCAAGGCCAGAGCTGAGGTAGCGGCTCGGGGGATCACTAGCTCCGATCGTAGCGCGGCTTCGCTCCGCGGGCAAGAACAGAATCAGGTCGTTTTGGCGTTTTTTTGCGTCGAACAATTCACTGTTGAAATGGTTTTGGAGCGCCGAAGGGGACCGCCGGGCTCGGGTCGCGGGAGTCGATGTGCATTTTTTTCTTGACTTTCGGTCCAAAGAACCTTATATATGAATCACACTGCGATCTTAGATCGCAAATCTGATGTTAGGGAGAATCAATCGATGAAGAACGCAACAAAGAAAGCAAAGACTGCGAAGAAGAAAGCGCCCGCCAAGAAGAAAAAGTAGCGTTGGCGCCCCGAGAGGGCAGCAGTCTAATTAGGGTTCATGCAACGGCCCCGAGAGATCGGGGCCATTTTTATTGGCCTTCCCGCTATCCGCCGTCGTGCGTTAACATTCGGACATGCGCCGACGAACCTTCCTCCAGGCAGCGGCCGGACTCGCTACCGCTAAGGCAGCTTCCGCCGCCGACGATCAGCCGGCGGTTCCGATCCGTCTGGGTTTCGACACCTACTCGGTCCGCGCTTTTCAATGGAAGGCGCTCCAACTCATCGACTACGCGGCCAGCCTGAAACTCGATACCATCCAGATCTCGAGCCTGGATGATTACGAGAGCCTCGATCCGGCGCATCTGGCGCAAGTGAAGGACCACGCGGCCAAGGTAGGGATCGCCCTCGATGGCGGCATGGGATGCATCTGCCCGTTATCCACCAGTTGGAACGCCAAGAACGGCGACCCGAAGGAAAATATCCTGAGAGGGCTCCGAGTTGCCAAGGCCATTGGCGCTACCTCGATGCGCTGTTTCCTCGGTCAGGAAGCGGACCGGCTCGGAAAATACGGGATCGAAGCCTGTATGGAAAGCACTATCGCAGTGTTGCGCTCGGTTCGACCGGAGGCGCAGGACCTGGGCGTAAAGATCGCCATCGAAAATCATTCCGGCGACACGCAGGCGCGCGAAGTCCGGACCATGATCGAGGAGGCCGGCAAGGACTACTTGGGCTCGTGTCTCGATACCGGCAATCCGATGTGGGTGGTGGAAGATCCCATGGTGTCGCTGGAAACTCTGGCGCCTTACGTTGTTACCACTCACATCCGCGACTCCGCTGTCTATGAGGTCCCGCGCGGCGCCGCGGCTCAGTGGGTCGCCTTAGGCGACGGCAGCATCGACTTCCATAAGTTCGTGGCGCGTTACCGGGAGCTTTGCCCCCACGCGAGCATGCAGCTCGAGGTCATTACCGGCCGGCCACCCCGGACGCTGCCCTATCTCGACGCCGGTTTCTGGAAAGAGTTTCCGAAGGCCGACGCATCCGAGTTCGCTCGATTTGTGGCCTTGGCCAAGAGCGGCCACTCATTTACGGGCTTCATGGTGGTGGAGGACGGAGTGACGGACCCGCTGCCCGAGTTCAAGGCGGCGTTGCGCGAGCAGCAGCGGGTGGATCTGGAGCGCAGCTTAGAATACGCCAAGAAGTCGCTCGACGTGGGCGTGCGGTGGCGGAGTTAGGTCTGTAGAAATCTCAGCGGTGGTTCCAATCGCGCAGCCCCGGCACTCCCGCGATAGTCTCCGCCTGCGTGACCGCGCGCACGATCGCTTGTGCCATCGCCTCGGCTGCCAGGGCGCCGATCAATCCATGGTTGGCTTTCGCGTCGAGCGTCCCCGTGGCCAGCGCGAAGATCGTATCGCCGTCGCCTAGCGTGTGCGCAGGATTGATCGCTCTGGCATAGCCGTCGTGCGCCATTTGCGCGACCTTAGTGATCTGCACCTTCTCCATCGCGACGTTGGTCGCCACCAGGCCGATAGTTGTATTGGCCCCGGGCTGCACGAGTACCCGATTGCCCTTCATTACTTCAGCCATGGCATCCCGGAAGCCCTTACCATCCTCGGATCGCGCTCCGGCGATAATCTTGCCGGTCTTGGGATTCCAGATGTCGCCTACCGCATTCACCGCGACAATCGCGCCCACCACTACTCCTGTGTTCGCAACCTTGATGCTGGCCGAACCGATCCCGCCCTTCATGGAGAACTTCGGGCCGGCCATTTTGCCGATGGTCGCGCCTGCTCCGGCGCCCACATTTCCCTGCGGCACAGGCTTGTTGGTCGCTGCGAGGCAAGCCTGGAAGCCCGCTTCAGCGTCGGGACGAATCTTGAAATCGCCTCCGAAGCCGAGGTCCATCAAAATGGCGGCGGGCACAATCGGCACCACGCCCCCGGCAATGCTGAATCCTTTTCCCTTGGATTCGAGGTACCGCATGACGCCGCTGGCCGTGTCTAGACCGTAGGCGCTGCCGCCTGATAGCACCACCGCCTGGACCTGCTGGACGGTGTTGATGGGATTCAGAAGGTCTGTCTCGCGAGTGCCCGGCGCCGATCCCCGTACGTCCACGCCCGCCACCGCGCCCGCCTCGCAGAGAATCACAGTGCACCCGGTGGGGCGAGTCTTCAGCGTGAAATGGCCGACCTTGATTCCCTGGACGTCCGTAATGCTGCCGGGCGGCAGCCATTCGTTCGGATCGGAGTCTGCCGCTGCCCCCAGAGTGCGGCTCGTACTCGAGGCCAGCATCGCCACCAACCCCTGGGTGAGTTCTCTGCGTTTCATGAACCCCTCCTCTTACGATTATCTCGTTCCCAGCAAGCTTGTGGCCGTAAGGGCCATCACCTTGGCCGATTGGATCAGGTCCTCAATCACGACGTATTCATCGGGTTGGTGAGCCAGTTCCAGGATACCGGGTCCGTAAGCGATGCAGTCCTGAATGTGTCCGATGCGCGTTACGTGTTTCTGATCGTACGTTCCCGGACTCGCCATCAGTGGAGGCCGGTTACCAAGCACTCGCTCAATACTGGACTCCACAGTGCGCACCAGAACACTCGACGGGTCGGTCTGCGTGGGGTGCACGATCATGAGATCTTCCAGCGTGTACCTGGCGGCAGGATTCTTCGCGCACAGATTATCCAGCAGTTGGCGGACCTCCGACTTTACATCCTCCAGCCGCTCCTCGGCGAGGAAACGCCGGTCGAAGATAGCGCCCGCGCGATCGATCACACAGGGAGTCTGGGTGCCTCGCTCGGGCTGTCCTCCGAAGACGGAATTGATGTTGATGCTGGCATAGCGCGAACCGGGCGGCTCCACCGGCATCTCGGTCTTTCGTTTCGCCAGCTCGGGCCTCAGCGTGTATGTGATTTCATGGATCACGTCACCCAGGTGATCGGCCGCGTTTACGCCCAGGTAAGGCATGCTGCCGTGTCCGATGCGGCCGTGCTGGACCACCTTGAACCAATAGACCCCGCGATGGCCGATGCAGATGCGGTCGACATTAGACGGCTCCGTAATAATCACGAAGTCCGTTCGATCTTTGTGAATCAGCCCTCGCTCGGCCAGCCAGGCGACGCCGGCGAAGCCACCGCTTTCCTCGTCCACCGTCCCGCTTTGCTCGACATTGCCCGCCAGCCGGATCCCGGAGCGCCGGATCGCCTCAATCGCGAAGATCGACGCCGCGATTCCAGCCTTCTGGTCGGCCGTCCCACGGCCGTACAGTTTGCCGTCTCGGACCAAGCCTGCAAATGGATCCACGGTCCAGCCTTGACCCACCGGCACGACATCGAAATGTCCGTTGAAGTGCAGCCGCGGCCCCGGCTCGCAGCCCTCCATATGACCGATCACGTTAATGCGAGGATGCGTGGGCGTGTGTTCCGGCCGGCCATCGGCGGCCACAAACTGGCAGGAGTATCCGAATTCTTTTAGCTTGGCGCCGATGAACTCAGCTCCCGCTCGATACTCCTCACCAGGCGGATTGACGGTCGGGATGCGGGTTAGCCCTCGCAGGAAATCGACCATCTCACCGGCCATCGCCTCCACAGCGTGAAAGACCGCCGCCTCCTGCTGCCGGGAAACCGAACTCATAACGGCGGTTCGAAACGGCCGTCGATTCCGGTCCAGCCGCCGTCGACGAACAACACCGTACCGGTCATAAAGCTGCTGGCGCTGGAGGCTAGAAAGACGATGGGCCAGGCCATCTCCTCCGGCTGCGCCCAGCGCTTCAACGCGCTGCGATTGGCATATGCGGCATACCAATCCCGGTTCTTCTTAATCGGCTCGGTCAGCGGAGTCTCCACCACGCCGGGCGCCAACGCATTCACCCGGATGTTTTTCTGCGCCAGCTCGACCGCAAATCCGCGCGCAAGCTGAACCAGCGCGGCCTTGGTTGCAGCATAGACGCCCTGCCCCGGCTCGACCGTTACTGACCGGATCGAGGACGTGAGAATGATGCTGCCGCCTTCTTCCATCACTTGCGCCACCGCTTGGGTCACGCGGAATGTGGCCTTCAGGTTCAAGTCGATGACGCGGTCCAACTCGTCATCGGTGTAAGTGAGCAGCCGTTTGCGGACATTGATGGCGGGCGTGACCACCAACACGTCGATTTTCTGGTAGAGCGACCGGATCTCCTCGACGACTGCGCTGATATTCTCGCGCCGGCGAATGTCGAGCGCGAAGGCAGCGGCCTTTCCCCCGGCGCTGGTGATTTCCTCGGCTACCTTCTGGACGCCCCCGGCATCCATGTCCGCACAGGCAACCGACGCGCCCGAGTCGCCCAGCGCCAGTGCGGCCGCCCGGCCGATGCCCGATGCCGCGCCGACAACGAAGGCAACTTTACCATCCAGCCGAAAAACGGAGTTTGCTTTGTTCATGTACGGTGAGACTCGTAATTATACCGTTCGCAGGCTATGCTTAGTCTAATGCGGCTCTGGCTCGTGCTTCTTGCCGTGTCGATGACGTTCGCTCAGACGCCAGCGAAGCTCGACGATCGCTGGGCGCCGCTAGCGTTCCTGATCGGCGACTGGACCGGTGAAGGCGGCGGGGGACCGGGACAAGGCAGCGGCGGCTTTTCGTTCCTGCCTGATCAGGGCGGGAAAATCCTAATTCGCAAGAATCGAGCGGATTACCCGGCCTCGAAAGACCATCCCGCTTTCTCGCATACCGACCTGATGATTGTGTACAACGAGCCAGGCGAAACCAAACTCCTGGCGATCTATTTCGACATGGAAGATCACGTCATCCACTACACTGTAGAGCCATCCGCCGACGGAAACAGCGTTCAGTTCGTTAGTGAAAACTTTCGTTTGACCTATCGCAAGACGGGTCCCGACAGCCTCGCGCTTAAATTTGAGATTGCGCCCCCCGGCAAGCCCGGTGCTTACGCACCCTACATTGACGCCACCGCGCGGCGTAACCAGAAACCAGAAACTAAGAACTAGAAACCAGGAACTAGAAACTTAGTAATCGTTCCGCTTCCGCTATCAGATTCTCAACCTGCGGCAGAATCTCATACTCGAGCTGCGGATTGTAGCCGACCCAGGTGTCGAGCGCTCCTACTCGTCCCACCGGAGCGTCCAGATGCCCGAACAGTTCGTTGGCGATGCGAGCCGCCAGCTCTGCGCCATAGCCGAAGGACAACACGTCTTCGTGCGCCACCATCACGCGGTTGGTCTTTTCCACCGACGTCCGGATCGCCTCCCAATCGTACGGCGCCAGCGTGCGGAGGTCGATCACCTCAATGCTCTTGTCGGGATAGCGCTGCTCCATCTGAAGCGCCGCCTGCAGCGTTTTCTGCACTAGCGCGCCGTAGGTGACGACGGTCAGGCTTTGGCCCGCCTTAACGATCTTCGCTTTACCGAACGGGATCGTATAATCGGGTCCCGGATGCTGCGACCGGTTGTAGGGCTCGCGATACAGCCGCTTATGTTCCAGGAACAAAACCGGATCGTCGCAGCGTATAGCAGTCCGCAGCAACCCGCAGGCATCCAGCGCGTTGGACGGCATCACCACCCGCAATCCGGGAATGTGCGTGAAAATCACCTCGCCGCACTGGCTGTGATAGATGGCGCCGCCGTTCAGATATCCGCCGATAGCCACTCGCACCACCGCCGGCGCGCTGAAGGAATTGTTGGAGCGCCAGCGTATGGTGGCCAGCTCATCGCGCAATTGCATCATGGCCGGCCAAATGTAGTCGAAGAACTGAATCTCGGCCACCGGCTTCAGGCCACGTTCCGCCATGCCGATCGCGCGTCCGACAATGGACGCCTCGGCCAGTGGGCTGTTGAAACATCGCGCCGCTCCATATTTGATCTGCAGCCCAGCCGTAGCTTTGAAGACACCGCCTTTGCCCTTCACCTCCGACAGATTCGCTTCCCGGCTGCAATCGGCCACGTCTTCGCCAAACACGATGATCCGCGGATCGCGCTGCATCTCTTCATTGAGAGTCCGATTGATCTCATCCACCATGGTCCGCGGATCGCCGCTGAACTGTGGCTCGGTTTCGAACTCGGCCGAGGTCGGATCCACTTTATCGGAATACAAATGCAGCAGCGCAGACCCCTTGGGCGGCGGATCGGCCCGCAAAACACGATCGGTGATCTGTTGGATCTCCTGATCCACTTCGTGCACGATCACCTGCAGCCCCTGGCGGTCGAGAATACCCTCCGATACCAGCCATTCGGGAAACTTGAGCACCGGGTCGCGCGTTTCTTCGGCGGCGCGCTCGGCTTTTGTCTTATACAGCCGCTCGTCGTCGGACAGCGAGTGCGAATACGGCCGGGTGACCTTAGCGTGGACCAAGGCGGGACCTCGCCGTTCACGCGCGTAGGCCGCCGCTTCCGACATCGCGTGGTAGGACGCCATGAAATCGGTGCCGTCCACCTCGATGCGCTTCAAATTCGTAAAACCGGAAAGCACTTGCGCAACATTTCCGCCCGCTGTTTGGTTCTCCACCGGCACCGAGATAGCGTACCCGTTGTCTTCTATAAGAAATACCAGCGGAAGATTTTCCAGGCATGCCGCATTGACCGCTTCCCAAAACTCGCCCTCGCTAGTAGCGCCTTCGCCGCTGCAGACCAGCGTCACTTCGTCGGATTCGGGCGCCAGATAGCGCGTCGCCTGCGCGCACCCGGCCGCTTGCAAATACTGCGTCCCCGTCGGTGACGACCGGGTCATGATGTGCAAATCAGGCTCGCCCCAGTGCGACGGCATCTGGCGGCCGCCCGAAGACGGATCTTCGCCCGCGCCCACCGCGCCTAACAAGTGCTGCTCCGGCGTCATGCCCAGCATCAGGCTCAAGGTCCGGTCGCGATAGTAAAGATAAAACCAGTCGTGCCTGGGGCGGAATACCAGGCCAGCGGCTGCCTGCACCGCCTCGTGTCCGGCTCCGCTGATTTGGAAAAAAATGCGATTCTGCCGCTTCAGCAGAATCTCCCGGTCGTCCAGCCGCCGCGACATGTACATCACCCGGTAAGCCCTGATCAGGTCTTCCCGCGCTGGCGCGACATTCACCGACGCTTCTAAGCTGGTTGGCGTGGCCATCGGTAAGTCTAGTTCTCTCCCGTCCTCAGTTTATCAGCGGGCGGCCTTTGAAGGTTCCGCTTTTCGGTTTGCGATGGTCGGCCTGGATGAGACCGTCAAGGGAGACCAGAGTTTACAACAATCGATGCAGCCAGTAATTGCGCGGTGACGAGATTCAACCGGCGCCTGTATCCCGTTGAACCCTATTCCGTGAGATCCGCCGGTCAGTGTTGCTTGATGTTCCTAGCTTAGCTAAGGCAGAAACAGTGCGTCCATCCATGTCGGCCATCCGAGAGATCCGGCTCGGTCTATCTTTGGATCGGCTCAGCAAGCGCCCGACATCCACGCGACGGTCACATAATGTCAAAGACATTTCCTATACTAACGATAGGACCATGGAACCGACCACCGTCACGTTTGACCGGCGGCAAGTCTACAGGCCATTCCTCGCAAGTCTTAGTCTATCCTCGCCGAATGCGCTGGGAGATCTAATCGTAGCTCCGGAGCACGACCCGCGTGAGCCTGATCAGCCCCCAATCCACGTCGCATTTGCGAATGCCGCGGAACTCACCCGGGGCGTTCAGATGGCCCTAGTCGGAGGTATTGGCTCTGGCAAGACGACGGAATTGTGGTTGACCAGTAAGGTCCTCAAACGGCACCAGGATGCCATAAATCTCCTCATCGATCTAGCCGAAATCACCGATCTTAACCAGCTGAATCCGGGCGCCGTTCTCATTGCCATTGGCATGCAGCTTTATCGGAAAATTAAGAAGCCCAGAAGTGAGGAGGTCACACTCGTTTTCAAGAAGCTGCGGGAACTAGCTCACGGCACAACAAAATGGGTGGCGCCTGACGAGTTCGATTCAACTGTCGATTTCGAACCAGATGTGGATTTTGACGACGAGCCTGAGCTCGTACCGGTCCACACGCCAGGTCTGTTGAAACCCCGATTTCCGGCGATTCATCGCGAAGTCGCGGACGTATTGGATTTAGTAAGAGAAATTGCCGCGCCCTTACTGGGATCGGACGCGCAGATCACGGTGATTATTGACGGACTCGATCGCCTAATCCAGCCCGAGCGATTTAGGCAGTTTGCCGAACAGGATCTACGAGCCCTCCGCGCTACTCAGATCTCGCTGATTGTCGCGGCCCCCCTTTTACTTTGGTTTGACAAAAGCCGCTTTTTACAGGATTACTTCGACGAAGTAAAGCACCTTCCGGCAGCAATCTCGGATCCGGACGAATCGGACTTTCTGAACCAGATTCTCCTTCGCCGAGGGGCTGCGGATCTGATGGATCAACAGGAAATCTCTGATATCAGTCGTTTCTCTGGTGGTGTTTTGCGTGACTTAATTACGCTTGCGCGAACATCTGTGGAGACGGCCTACCGGGAAGACAAAGACCGTATCGACGCCAGCCACGTGCGATCAGCTGTCCGGCAACTGGGGAGACGCTATCTTGTTGGACTAGGCAAGACGCATCGCGCCCGGATTCGTCGGCTCATGGAGAACGAGGAGTTCCTGCTGGAGAATCCAGTATCGAAGGAGCTGTTGGTCAATCGCCAAGTTCTGGAGTACTTCAGCAACGGACGTGATTTCTTCGCTGTCCATCCCGCGCTGAAGGAAGTGCTCCAGGAATCTTCATGAGTGACTTCTCCACGACTACAGCGTTTCGCCTCATTAGGCGCCTCGCGTTGGGAGAGAAGAGCACCGCGATGTACCTGCTCATTCACGAAGATGCTGAGCAGCCAGTCGTTGAAGCAGATTTACAGGCGGAGGCGGAAGTGCAATTGGGGAGTCGGTTGCCGATTGGATCGGTCTCGGATCTGAGCAGCGAGCCTGGGGGCCTTAGGTTGAACGACAAGAATCCGATACGCGTTCTGCGGATCGATCATTGGTCGCCGGAGCTTGTTGGTTTGCTGGATACTCACGTGATTCGTCTGGAACGAAGCCAGGCGCAGCTCTTGTTTCTAACGACGGACGTGCTGTCCGAACAATTGCTTATAGCTGCCCCGAATTTCCGTAGCCGCCTTACAGAAGTCCTACGAATCTTGCCAGATAGTCCAGCAGGGGGCGCTCCGAATTGAGCTGGGAGGACGACCTTCTTTCGATGGCGCGGGAACGCGAAAACGCCTCGGAAGCGGCGATCGCAACCACATTGTTGGAACATCCCGGCACGCTCCGACGAGAATTAAGGCACGACTTGGCTAGACAGGCCGACTTCGGGAGGCTCAAGCAGTCGGATAACGTCATCAATCTAGGTCCGCCGACGTATGGCGGTCAAGAACTGGTGTGTCCTGCGGTCGAATTCAAGTCGGATTCCAAACTGGACGTCAAACTTGATTTGGAGGAACGACAGCAAGGCTGGCTCGTTAGACGCTTCCAATTTCACCTGCATCTGTCGGGCCGCCGTATCCCGATGCTTAGAATTCATTTGAACGAGCAGGTCGGGCACGATCCGGTAAGAGTGCCTCGCTGCCATTTCCATATTGGCGATAGCCAAGCTCACATACCTTTTCCGATCATGAGTCCCCGTCTAATGGTAAATCTCATATGCGAGCACATTGAGCCGGATCTCGGACTGTAAGCACATAGCCATCCAGGGAACCCCCTGTGACGTTGCCCAGCCCCAGCCTCTTCGGGGCGCCATCCGCATAGATTTGGGACGCTACCGGATCGTTCATAATAGGTTTATATGAAAGTCCTAGTTCCACTCGCGATCCTCGCCTCCGTATCCCTGTCCGCGGCCGATCTGCCCGTGGTCGAAGAGATCGTCGCGAAATGTAACGGCGACATTGTGACCCGCGGCGACCTCGACCACAGCCGCAAGGAACTGATCGAGGCTCTGCGACACGGCGGACTGACCGGGGATGCTCTCGAACAAGCCCTTCAGGAACAGGAAAAGAACCTGCTGCGTGACCGCATCGATCAACTGCTGCTGGTCCAAAAGGGCAAAGACCTCAACATCAGCGTCGATAGCGAGGTGGCCAAGCGGCTTGCTGCCATCCAGAAAGATTCCGGGATTGCCGATCCGGAGAAGTTCCAGGACTGGGTGAAAGAACAAGCCGGCCGTCCGTTCGAAGATTTTAAGTCGGACATGAAGAACGACCTGTTGCGGCAGCGCGTCATCCGCCAGGAAGTCGGCGAGCGAGTCAATATCAAGCACGAAGACGTCGAGCAATACTATAACGAGCACAAGACGGAATTTGTGCGTGAGGAGCGGCTGTTCCTCCGCGAAATCTTCATCTCCACCGACGGCAAGGACGCCGCTGGAATCGCCGCGGCCGAGAAGAAAGCCAAGGACCTGGTGGCGCGTGCGCGCAAGGGCGAACGGTTCCCCGAAATGGCGCGGGATAATTCCGAAGCGGTGACGGCCAAGGGAATGGGTGAGCTTCCGCCCTTCAAAAAGGGCGACATGCCCGGCAACATCGAGGAGCAGGTGTGGAGCCAGCCCAAGGGCTACGTGACCGATCCCATTCGGAACCCCAACGGGTTCCTGATCCTGCGGGTGGAGGAACATCAGAAGGCTGGACAAGCGGAGCTGAGCGAAGTGGAAAACGAAATCACGGAGAAACTTTACGGGCCTCGCATGCAGCCGAAAATTCGGGAGTATCTCACGGAGCTGCGCAAGTCGGCATTTCTTGAAATCAAGGCCGATTATGTGGACAGCGGCGCCGCCCCGGGAAAAGACACTGCCTGGATGGACCCGGCCCAGCTCAAGCCCGAAACCGTGAGCAAGAAGAAGGTTGCCAGCGCGCCCAAGAAAAAGAGGCTGCTGTGGGCCATCCCGGTTCCCGGTACCTCAACCGGCGGCACCAGCTCGTCTCAGTAATTCATGAAATCGCCCTATGTCAGCGACCTCAAGCCGAATCAGGTGGTCACGACCACGCTTCTGGTCCATATCAAAGACGTGCGGCAGAAGAAATCGGGAGAACCGTATCTTTCACTCCTGCTGGGCGACCGGACCGGCGAAGTGGACGCCAAGATGTGGGATAACGTCACGGACGTGATCGATACTTTCGAGCGTGACGATTTCATCAAAGTCAAAGGATTGCTGCAAGTCTTCCAGAACCGTCCCCAGCTCACCATTCACAAAGTGGTTCGCGTGCTCGACACCGAAATCGATTTCGCCGACTACTTTCCCGCGTCCGACCGTGACCCGGCGGAAATGTTCGCCGAGCTGCGCGGCATCGTCGCCGGCATCCGAAACCCGCACCTGAGCGTCTTGTTGAATGCGTTCCTGGACGACGAGCCTCTGGCGCGCATGTATCGCATCGCACCCGCAGCCAAACACGTGCACCATGCCTATCTGGGCGGCTTAATCGAGCATGTGCTCTCGGTATGCAATTTGTGCCGATCGGCCGCAGCGCATTATAACTACGTCGACCTCGATCTGCTGCTGACCGGGGCCATTCTGCACGATGTCGGAAAGGTGGCCGAGTTGACGTACGACCGCAGCTTCGGCTACAGCACCGAAGGCCAACTGCTGGGCCACATCATTATCGGCTTGCGGCTCTTACACGAGAAACTGCAGCGCTTTCCCGATTTTCCAGCCAAGCTGCGCGTGCTGGTGGAACACATGATCGTTAGCCATCACGGCGAACTGGAGTTCGGATCTCCCAAAGTGCCCCTATTTCCGGAAGCATTGCTGCTGCATCACCTCGACAACCTCGATTCCAAGATGGAATGCATGCGATCGCTGGTGGCCAAGGACCGGCACGTGGACGGCTGCTGGACCGGGTACAACGCTTCGCTAGAACGGTCACTATTGAAGAAAGCCAAGTATCTGGAGGAAGAGCTGAGCGGCCCGCCGCCCGAAATGCCTGCCTCAGAGCCGCCCCGAATGGAACAGCCGCTGCCTGCGCAGGCGGCCGTGAGCAACCCTCGACCATCTTCACTTTTCGCCGAGAAGTTAAAGGAAGCCTTTCGCAAGGAGTCCTGAAATGCCTGCGAACGGCACGCGCGACATCCCTCCTCCGCTCGAAGTGGAGTGCCTCAAAGCGCTCTGGGCTCTGGGCGAAGGCAACGTCAAGGATGTTCGCCGGGCCATGACCGGTAATCGCAATCTCGCGTATACAACTGTAATGACCGTGCTCGATCGCTTGGCTCGAAAAGGCGGCGTGGCCCGCCGCAAAGTGGGCCGATCCTTTGTCTATGCGCCCGTGTTGAGCCGCGAAAACCTGCGCCGCCTGGCAATTCAGGATCTGGTGAACCGGTTCTTCGATGGTTCCGAGGAGGCTTTAATCCTCTACTTGCGAACCGGTGATACCCCCGCGCCGGCGCCCGCCGGGAATGACGATGAAGTTCACCTTGACGCCGCTCTGCTATAGAACTCCTCGCGTTTTCAATTCTTCTTCCAGCTGCGCGGCCGACAAAAACTGGACGGCGTCCATCCCGTTTTCGCGGGCAGCATCCACATTGATCGCGATGTCATCGGTAAAAAAGCATTCGTCGGGCCGGCAGCCTGCGCGTTGGATCGCTTTCCGATAGATCTCGGCGTCCGGCTTCAGCGCTCCCACCTGGTAGGAAAGTACGAAGTCATCGAAATAGCCGAATACCGGATAACGCGCTTTCAGCATCGAGAAATGAATCGGGTTGGTGTTGGAAAGGACCAGCAAGCGATACCGTCCGTGGAGTCCCGCGATCAGCGATTCGGGCACGAGCGTTTCTTCGAAAAAGACGCTGGTCCACAGGTCGCAAAACTCGCCGTAAGTGGTCTTCAGGCCGAGCAGCGTGGATAGTTCTCCAACGAAGGGCTCGGCCGCGATCCGGCCGCTTTCGAAGCGCTGCACCAGATCTGTGGAACGGAGCCGGGCGGAAATCTCAGTCACCGGACAACTGCATAGCGGGCCGAGTTTAGAATAGGCGCGCTTGAAATCGAACGGGACGATAACATTTCCAAGGTCGAAAAGGATGGCTTTAATCACTTGCTTCTAATTGTAAAGGTCTAGGCTTCCAGCACTCGAACGTGCCGCTGGCGGGAATAATCGATCAGCCGCTCATCTTTGGTTAGCAGCGTGGCGTTCCACGCTCTGGCGGTTGCTACAATGATGCGGTCGGCTGGGTCGCCATGCAGATTACCCGGCAAATTGCTGCTTTCGATCGCAATCTCGGTGGTGAGTGGCGCCAGAGAAATGCCTGGCTTGGTAAGAGCCTCCTCGACCCAATTTCGGATATTCATGGGGAGCGCCACGCGGCCACGTTCCTCAAGCATTCCAAGCTCCCAAACGGAGATCACGGAAACGCGCAGGTTGCCGGCGGATTCCGCATTGCGCATAACCGCAACTGCGCGGCGTGACAGACGGTCAACCTGACCTAGTTGTGCCCACAACCAGCAATGAGTATCCAGAAGCAGCAACTCATTCTGCATCGGCATCCCACTTCTCGCCAATCGGAGAAATGATGTCGCCGACAATTTCCATGGTTCCCTTCATGCTGCCAATGAAACTTTCCGGGCGATCATTTACGGGGACCAGTTTGGCGACTGGCTTGCCCCGCTTCGTGATGACTATTTCTTTGTGCTGGCGCTGCACCTCGTCAAGCAATCCCAAACACCTGGCCTTGAACTCCCCGGCTGCTATTTTTTCTTTCATGACTATGGTCATATTAACATGGTCACCAGGCAATTGTCAGGAGCCCGGACCCCGCCTCCGTTCGCCACGCCGCCACAGGCTAAAATCTAGAGCGGTACCTCATGAAGAATAAACTTGCCCTGACGTTACTTCTAGTCCTCGCGACCGCACCGCTCGCTCTCTCGGCGCCCAAAGACCAGGAAGCCACGCGCTGGGATCAGGAAGCCCGCGCCGTCACCATCATCCGCGACGATTGGGGCATCGCGCACGTCTACGGAAAAACCGACGCCGACGCCGTATTCGGCATGATCTACGCCCAGGCCGAGGATGACTTCAATCGAGTCGAGTTGAACTACATCAACGGCATGGGACGCCTGGCCGAGGCGGAGGGTGAGTCCAAAGTCTATCTGGACCTGCGCATGAAGCTGTTCATCAATCCTGACGAACTGAAGAAGCAATATGCCGCTAGTCCTGCCTGGCTGCAGGCGCTGATGAACTCCTGGGCGGACGGCCTAAATTATTACCTCTCGAAACATCCCGACGTGAAACCGCGCGTTATCCAGCGCTTCGAGCCGTGGATGGCCCTCAGTTTCACCGAGGGCAGCATCGGCGGCGACATCGAGCGCATTAACCTCAATCAGCTTGAGGCGTTCTACGGCAAAGTTCCTGTCAGCCAGGCGGCCTCGGCGGATGAAAGCCGGTCCGCCGAACCCTCCGGATCGAACGGCATCGCCATCGCGCCCTCGAACACCGTCGGCCACCACGCGCTGCTGCTGATCAATCCTCACACCTCTTTCTTCTTCCGGTCTGAGCTCCAGATGTCCAGCGACCAAGGACTGAATGCCTACGGCGCCGTGACCTGGGGCCAGTTCTTCATCTACCAGGGCTTCAACGATCGGGCCGGCTGGATGCACACCTCCAGCGGAGTGGACGCCATCGACGAGTATCTCGAAACGGTCGCCAAGAAAGGCGATCGCTTCTTCTACAAGTACGGCAGCGAGGAGCGGCCGATGGAGACGTCCGATATTACCGTGCCGTATAAGACCGAGCATGGGATGGCCGAAAAGAGATTTACCGTCTACCGTACCCACCACGGACCCGTCGTGCGTGAGGCCAACGGCAAATGGGTAAGCTTCCGGATAATGCAGGAGCACATCAAAGCTTTGGAGCAAAGCTATTTGCGCACCAAGGCCCGTAGCTACAAGGCGTATCTGGACACTATGGAACTGAAAGCGAACTCGTCCAACAACACGATTTTCGCGGACGCCGATGGCGACATCGCCTACTTTCACGGCAACTTCATTCCCAAGCGCGATACCAGTTTTGATTGGACCAAGCCGGTAGACGGCAGTAATCCGGCGACGGAATGGAAGGGGCTTCTTTCGATCGACGAGACGCCGCATCTGCTGAATCCCAAGAGCGGCTGGCTCTACAACGTCAACAACTGGCCCTGGTCCGCGGCTGGTGCGAGCAGTCCGAAGAAGGAAGACTATCCCGCTTACGTCGAGAACGGCGGTGAATCCGCCCGTGGACTCCACGCTATCCGAGTGCTCGAGAAGAAGAAGGATTTCACGCTCGAATCGCTGCTGGCCGCGGCCTATGACAGCTACCTGCCGTGGTTTGAGAAGACCATTCCAGCGCTGGTCAAGGCTTGGGACCAAGCTCCATCGTCGAATCCTCTGAAAGCGAAACTCGCCGACCAGATCGCGGTTTTGCGCAAGTGGGATCTGCGGTGGGGCGCGACGTCTATTCCGACATCGCTTGCGGTCTTCTGGGGCGAGGACGTCCGGCGGCGGCTGGGGGCGGATGTCAGAAGAGGCGGCGTAGCGGTCGGCGACCTCGGCGATAACGTATTGCCCGAGCAGCTCCTGGAGTCGCTCGCGGCCGCGTCCGATAAACTCCAAGCCGACTTCGGAAGTTGGAAGACGCCTTGGGGCGACATCAACCGATACCAGCGCCTCACCGGCGACATAGTGCAGCCGTTTAACGACGCCGGGCCGAGCATTCCCGTCGCCTTCACCTCCTCCACCTGGGGATCGCTCGCTTCCTTTGGCGCGCGCGCCTATCCGGGAACGAAGAAATGGTACGGCACCAGTGGCAATAGCTTCGTCGCCGTGGTCGAGTTCGGCGATCGCGTACGTGCCCGTGCCGTCACTGCCGGCGGGGAGAGCGGCCATCCTGGGTCGCCGCACTTTAACGATGAGGCTCAACGCTACGCCACCGGAGACCTGCGCGAAGTCTACTTCTACCGTTCCCAGCTCAAGGGTCACACCGAGCGCGAATACCATCCCGGAACCTGAACCCGCTCGTGTCCGAAAATCTTTGCTAACCGATACCGCGTTGATTCCGTCGTAACCCCTGAGGCGTTGGGCAGTAATGATAGACATGCTGCAGGATCTTCGGTTCTCCTTTCGCGAGCTCCGCAAGAAGCCCGACTTCGCTATCACAGCCGTTATATCGCTGGCTCTAGGCATCGGTGCAACCACCGCCGTTTTCAGCGTTATCTACGGTCTGCTGGCCAACCCATTCCCCTACCAGGGGGCCGACCGCATGATCCGGCTGCTGGTGGTAAACGAGAGCGGTAACGACCGGTTTGTCGGCCTTACAGGGCCGCAGATCAAGCTGCTGGGGCAGGTCCGGTGCATCGAAAACGTCGCGGCCGCTTGGGGGACGTGGAATCTCACCACCACCGGAGAAGATCTCCCTGAGGATGTGCCTTCTGTCCAACTCAGCGCCAACTCGGGCAGCTATTTCGGCGTTCCCGCTCTGCTGGGCCGCACTTTGCTCCCTTCCGACGCCCCCGACGGCCAGGATCCGCAGCCGGTTATCCTGCTCAGCTATCTTTTCTGGCAGCGGCATTACAATGCCGACCCAACCGTGATCGGACGCACCATTCAACTGGTTCACAAGAACTATACGATCGTGGGAGTCTTGCCGTCGCGCTTCACTTTCGATGACGCGGATGTGTATGTTCCGCTAAAGATCACTAATGACGCGAGCATCACTTACGGTCCGCTGGTGAAACTGAAGCCGGGAGTTACGCCAGCCGCCGCCAACGCCGAATTGCAACCGCTGCTCGAACAGTTCGCCAAAGAAACTCCCAACCATTTCCCTAAGAAGTTTCGAGTTCACGTCCGAGGCTACAACGACCGGTACGTCGAACATCTCGGCCCTTCTCTGTTCCTGCTGTTCGGCGCCGTTGCGCTGCTCTTGTTGATCGGTTGCGCCAACGTGTCTATTCTGCTGCTGGCCCGAGGCACCGCCCGGCAGCATGAACTCGCGGTTCGAAGCGCGATAGGCGCCAGCCGTTGGAGGATTCAGCGCCAGCTTCTTACCGAGGCTCTAGCCTTGTCTCTGCTGGGCGCGCTCTGCGGCGTCCTGCTGGCCTATCGCTTGCTCCCGCTCCTCATGCGTTGGCTGCCGGAATACTCTTTTCCCCACGAAGCCGCAATCGGCATTAACGTTCCAGTGCTGGGATTTTGTGTCCTCATCGCCATCCTCACCGGCGTACTCTCGGGACTGGCTCCGGCTTTTCAATTTTCGAGCCCACAGGTTGCTCAGCTCATGCAATCCGGTTCGCGGCGTACTACCAGCGGGGCGCGGAGCAAACGCACGCACTCTTTGCTGGTAGCCGGCCAGATTGCCCTGACTCTACTGCTGCTCACCTCGGCCGCTGCCGCAACCAACGGCTTTCTGCGGCTGATCCATACGCAGCTGGGCTACGATCCACAGAATACAATGTCGGTCGGTATCCCGGTGCACCAGAACGCGCACGTCAGTTGGGAGGACCGGTCGAACTACTTCGAGCAAATCCTAGCCCGGGTTGCGGCGATGCCGGATGTGGTCGCGGCCGGGATTTCCACCAACGCCACGCCGCCCTCCAACGGCATGGATAGCTATTTCGAGATCTTCGGCCGTCCTGCCAGCCAGAAGGAACAGTTGCGCACCAACTTCGTCAGTTCCGAATATTTCTCGGTTCTGCGGATCCCGCTCTTACAAGGACGGCTGTGGGACCATACTGAGATCGTTCGCGGAGCGCGCCTGGCGGTCGTCAATCAGACCCTTGCGCGGCAGTATTGGCCGCATGGCGACGCTTTGGGAAAGCAACTGCGGCTGCCCGATCTCAAGGGCGAACTCCCATTCAGCCCTGCCGTACCGGACAGTAATGGCTGGCTGCAGATCATCGGCGTAGTCGCCGACGCGCGGGATGACGGTTTGCGCAAGCCCATCAAGCCGGCGGTTTATGTGCCGTTCACGGTTTCAATGCGTGTCTGGACGCAGATTCTGATCCGGACTCATGCCACGCCCCTTTCGGTCCTGAATCGTGTCCGTGCGGAAGTAAAAGCCGTTGATCCCGATCAGCAGGTGTTTGGCCAGACTCGTGACCTGGAACAATGGATCCAAAACGAGGAAGAATACGCCTATGGGCGTCTGGTGGCAGCTTTGTTCAGTGCATTCTCCCTGCTGGCGCTGGCGTTGGCCGCGAGTGGATTGTTCAGTGTCGTCTCCTATGGCGTAGCCCAACGCACCAATGAATTTGGCATTCGCATGGCTCTGGGCGCCACGCCATGGCACGTGCTACGGCTGGTGTTCGCTTCCACTGCACGCAACGTCTTGGTCGGGCTTGCATGCGGAGTTCTGCTGAGTCTGATGTTAAGCAGCATTCTGGCTAAATGGGCCGAAGGCAGCTCGCACGATCCCCTGGCCTTCGCGGGGGTGACTTTGCTTCTGGTTCTGATATCCGGTTTGGCGGCGTTCGTCCCCACGCGCCGGGCGTCGTCCATCGATCCCGTGGAAGCCCTCCGAAATTAGGGACAGTGCGCTCAAATACCGATTTCGCGAATCGCGACGCTGGATGAAGGTCTGGATTTCAGAGGTCGAAAAAACGAACCCATCTTCAGCGGGATCGTGGGGGATGCCGCGGTCTTCGTGCATCCGGAGGATCTCGGCGGCATCGATCATTTGACGCCGTTCCTGCTCACGGCGCTCGGCCTGGATCTCGCGGAGCTGCTTAAGCGTACGGTCGAACAGGCGGGCGAGGCGCTGCTCGTAAATGCTGATGTTGGCGAGGGCGCGGCTTTGGTGGTGGAGAGCTTTAGCGAGGGCAAGGGCTCCCGCGGCTCTGGGTTCATTGGTGCGGATGGAGACGAGCTGATCCTCGGCGGCGAGGGTGAGGAAGGTGGCCTCGGTGGCCGGAACGCGGTTGAGGCGCCAGGTGGCGTCACCCAAAGATTGGACGAGCTGCTCTTCGAGCGCACCTTTGGGCTGGAACTGGTCGACGAAACGCAGGAGATGGCGTTCGTAGGCGGCCTGGTCTTCGGTGGGCAGGACAACGACGTGGCCGGTGAGGCCATGGCGCAAGGCGTTCAGGGATGAGCGCTGTTTGCCGTCGGCGGTACGGGGCCCGGTGGAGCGTTCCGAGTTTGCTCGATTGGTGGCGGCGCGGGCGGGATTTCCGTTCGATGCAGGGGTCATTTGGTTTTGTCTCCCTAAGATGTAGATAACATGCGAGCGGGTCGTATCGGCGGTTTCTGGTTCAGGAAGTTGTTGAAAGCAGGGGAAAGAGAGGTGTTGGAAGTTTGGTGAATGGCGCCCTTGCTACGACGCTGGATCGCCGTGTGGTGTCCTAAATTCAGGACCCTGCCCACGACCGGAATTTGAGTGCACGGTTCATAATTTCGGATCGCGATAATTGGGGTTTGAGTGCAGAGTGCACTGTCCCTAATTTCCTCGGTATAATTCAATCGAATGGACATCTACGACGAAGTGGTCCGCCTGCGCCGGCTGGGCCAGAAATGCGCCCTCGCCACGATCGTGCAGGTTAACGGATCCATTCCCAGCTACGAAAGCGCCAAACTGCTGGTGCGCGAAGACGGCTCTATGATCGGCACCATCGGCGGCGGCTGCGTGGAGGCTGAGGTATGGAACGCGGCCCGCGAAGTCATGCAAGAGGAACGCCCCCGGCAAATGAACTTCAGCCTCGGGCAGGATGCCGCTTACGACAACGGCCTGATCTGCGGCGGACAACTCAGCGTTTTCGTCGAGCCGGTGATCCCCCAGCCGCGCCTGTTCGTTTTCGGCGCCGGCCACATCTCGAAGAGCATCTCCAAAGTCGCCAGCATGGCCGGATTCGCCACCGTGATCGTCGACAATCGTGAGGCCTTTGCCAATCGCGACCGGTTCCCCGAAGCCGACGAGATCCATTCCGAGGAGTACGAGGAAGTCTTTCCTAAGGTTGCGATCCGCGATACGAGCTACATTGTCATTGTGACGCGCGGCCATCGCGACGATATGCGCGTGCTGCGCTGGGCTGTCGAAACCAACGCCAAGTACATCGCGATGATCGGCAGCAAGCGCAAGGTGATCGGCGTGGTCAAGGAACTGGAGAAGGAAGGCATCTCGCGCGCGGCGTTCGAGCGTGTCTTCGCGCCCATGGGTCTGGATATCGGGGCTATCACGCCGGAGGAGATCGCCATCTCGATTGTGGCCGAGATGATCGCCATGCGGCGCGCGCCCGAGTCGGACTGGCGCTCGCTTTCCAAATCCATCTTCGCCACCGAGACGTCGCGAGCCATCCTGAAGTGAACCTGCGCTGTCCGATTGCCGGCCTGATCCTGGCGGGCGGTGCATCGCGACGCATGGGCACTCCTAAAGCGCTGCTGCGTTTTCAAAACGAAACTTTTCTGGATCGCATGATCCGCCTGTTCTCGACCGTGGCGAGCCCGGTGATCGTCGTGCTCGGCCATCAGTCAGATCAGATTCGTTCCGGCATCGTACGAGCTTCGGAAGCTAGTTTCGCCGTGAACCCCGATCCCGAGCGCGGCATGCTCAGCTCGCTCCAGTGCGGTTTGAAAACTCTACCGGCCGGAACGGAGGCAGTGATGTTCACGCCGGTGGACCATCCCAATCTCCAGGGCAGCACGCTCGAAAAACTGGCCGGGCTATTTGAAACTGAGGGGGCGCCTGTCATTGTGCCGACCTATGAGGGGGCGCACGGTCATCCTGTTTGCATCGCGCGAGTGGTTGCCCAAGACCTCCTGGAGCTTCCGGCCAGCGCGATGGCCAGCGACGTTATTCACAAATATGCCGGCCGGACGTCTTACATCGAAGTGGACGACTCGGCGGTCACTACCGACGTAGACGATCCCGAAGCATATGCCGGGCTGCTGGGACAACGCCCATGAAGAAAGTCCGGCGCGCGCTTTGGATCGCTTTGCTCGCTGTGGTAGCGATCGGGTTCATTGCTCCCAAACTGAATGCGGATCGCTTGCGCCCGCGTATCAAAGCGGCCCTCGAAGCGGCTTTCAACCGGCACGTGCAGATCGAAGAAGTTCATCTGAATCTTTTCAGCGGCCCTGGCTTCACGGTGAAAAACGTCGTGATCGAAGACGATCCCGCCGCCGGCATCGAGCCTTTCGCGCACGTCGAATTCATGCAGGCCCGAGTCCACTTACTCAGCCTGCTGCGCGGCAAACTGGCCTTTTCCAGCTTGCGTATGGATTCGCCCACTGTGAATCTCGTGAAGCCGCAAATGGGGCCCTGGAATATCCAACAGTTGCTCGATCACACTTCTGGAATCGACACCTCTGGAATAAACTCAGGCGGCGCCCGCAACGTCCCCGATATCCAGATTCGCGATGGCCGATTGTACTTTAAATTCGGCGACACCAAGTCCGTGTTCTATATCAGCGCCGCCGACATCGATGTCTACCCTAACGAGAGTGGCGACGTTGTAATCCGGTTTTCCGGCTCGCCCGCCCGTACCGATCGAGGATCGCAGAACTTCGGCGAGTTGAGCGCGCGCGGTATACTCCATTCCTCTCCGAATTCTGAAGACCAGCTCAACATGGGCCTGCGTCTCGAGCGGACCGCCATCTCCGAGTTGGCCCGGTTGTTCAACGGACGCGACATGGGCGTGCATGGCTTCGCCGTTGCGAATGCGCGCTTGGCTGGTCCGCTTTCGCGAATCGCTATCACCGGCGATCTGAATATTACCGACGTTCATCGGTGGGACCTGATGCCGCCTAAAGGCGAGGGCTGGACCCTCAATTATCAGGGGCTCCTCAATTTGCCCGGCCATCAGCTGAATGTGGAAACCACCGCCGGACAGGGACAGGTTCAGCCCGTGGCGGTGAAATTGCGGCTGGCCGATTATCTTGCTTCCCCAAAGTGGGCCACAAACATCACCTTTCGCGATCTTCCGGCCGCCTCGCTGGTGGAAACCGCGCGTCACATGGGCGCCCCCTTTCTGCCAGGAGTTCAAGTGGACGGCCGAGTGAACGGTGTGATCGGGTACTCGAACGTGGGCGGCCTGGAGGGAGAACTGGCGCTCGACAATGCTTCGGTGAAATCCACCCACGAGGCTTCCGCGGAATTCGACTCGGCACGCGTCCTGTTCGAGAACAACGCTATCGTGTTTGGTCCGGCCGACGTGACCATGGAGAACGGCCAGTCGGCGCAAATCGAGGGCGTTTATGCGCTAGACAACAGCCGGGCCGCGCTTCGCATCAGCACCCGCCAGTTGACCATCGCCGAAGTGGAATCGAGCGCGGAGCGTGTGGTCTCGGCCCCGCCTATTCCATTGCTGGAGAATCTCCGGCAAGGCACATGGCGTGGCTCCATCGCTTATCAACGCACAGACGACCTACCGGGTGTATGGTCCGGCCAGTACGAGCTACAGAATACTGTGATGGAGATCCCCGGCCTGGCTACGCCGATCCGTTTTGCGAATGCATCGGTCGAAATCAAAGACGGGCTGATCCAGATCAGCCGGATTCACGCGCGTGCCGGAGCGGTGACGTTGGAGGGCGATTATCATTACGATCCAGCGGCCGGCCGCCCGCACCGCATTCACTTGACGATCCCCGAGCTTCAGCTAGCGGAGCTCGAGAGTCTGATGTTGCCCACGCTTCGCCGCAACGAAGGTTTCCTTGCCCGGACCTTCCGCCTTAGCAAAGAGACGCTGCCCAAGTGGCTTCTGGAGCGCGAAGTGGAGGGCGATATTCATGTCGCGAGGCTGCTGAACGGCGACGCACCGATCGGCGAGATTCGCGCGCGGCTGGTGTGGGACGGACCGAGCATCCTGTTGTCCGCGCTCGATTGCCGGCTCGACGATATGCATGCGCAGGGCAAGCTCAGACTGAATCTGGACAAGCCGTCACCAGTCTACAATTGGACGGGCGCCATCGAAAATCTTCAGTACCGCAACGGCCGGCTGGATCTGGAAGGTGAGATTGAGACCAGCGGCACAGCCCAAAACCTGCTGCTCAATATTCGATCGCAGGGCACTTTCGAAGGGCAGGGAATTGAGCTTGGCCCCGATACCGAAGTGAGCGCAATTACCGGCGGCTACAAGTTGGCGCCAGTTTCCGGTATCCCGCGTCTGGCACTTTCCAATATCCAGGTGGAGCAGGGGACGGACACGTTCTCCGGCCAGGGCGCCAGCCAGCCGGACGGTCACATTGTGTTGGAATTAACTAGTGGGCACAAGCAGTTGAGGCTGACGGGGATGCTGCTGCCCATTCATCCGGATGCGCCGCCGGCCCGCTAGTTTTCATCAAACTGTAGTCACGAGGCCTCTTGTCCGATAGAATACTATTAGACCCCGGCATCACATGAAAGATCTGACGCGCGCTTTTCCCGCGGATACTCGCAATGCCGCGCGGGACCAGATCGAACGGATATTTGAAGAACGATTGGCCGAGCTGAGCGCCGGCGTGGTCCAGGCAGTCGCGGAATCGCTGGCCGGTGCGCGCCGCGAACTCACCTCGAAATTAAACCAAGCCGTCCGGCGTCTGCGCGCATCGGAAACTGAAGAGCAGTGGAGCAAGGCGATAGTCGACGCCACGCAAGGCTTCTCGGATCGTGCGGCTTTGTTCTTCCTTCGTGATGGTGCGCTTGAGTTTGCGGCCGCGCGGAATATTGCTGGCGGGGATCAATTGCCCGTGACCCCGCTCGATTCGACGCCCGCTTTTCGAAGCGCGGCACAATCCAGGGACACCGTCGTGGCATTGCGAACAAAAACTGAGATGTCCGAGCCTTTTGCCCGCTGGGCGGGGGAAGACAGCGCTCGCAAGTTCTACCTGTTCCCAATCGCCGCCAAAGACCGCCTCGTGGCATTGCTTTATGCCGACGCAACGGAACACAATATCGAAACCAACGGCCTGGAAATCCTGGCGACGGTGGCCGGCGCGGTGATCGAAGGCCGGACCTTGTCAAGCCCAACTCTGGTGAACATCCGGCAAGACCAGGACCTGCACCTCAAAGCGCAGCGCTTTGCGCGCAATCAGGTCGCCGAGATTAGGCTTTATAAATCTGAAAATGTGAAGAACGGGCGCGCCGGGAGCAATCTGTATACGTCTTTAAAGGCAGAGATTGATTCAGCGCGTGAGGCCTTCCGGCGGGAGTTTTTGACCACCCCCGGCAAGATGCCCGATTATTTGCACCTGGAATTGGTGCGGTCGCTTGCAAACGATGATGTCCAGATACTTGGCCCAGATTATCCCGGTCCGCTACTTTAGTTGGCGCCGGCTCGCCGTGTTGGCCTGCCTGTGCGCCGCGAGTGTATCCGCGCAATCGCTCGAGACGCTGGGGGCCAATTACCGCAAGACGCCTACTCCGCGAACCCGCGCCGCCCTGCTGCGCTATGCCAACGCGCATCCTAACGATAAGAACGGGGCGCTCGCAATGCTGGCCCTGGGCGCGACTGAAATCGACGAGCGGCAGTTCGGCGACGCGCTGCAACACTTGACTGCGGTCGCCAAGCGCCTGCCCACGCTGGCCGATTACACGGCTTACCTGAGCGCTATCTCTCAGTCTGAGCTGCGCCAATTTTCGGATACGGAGAAAACGCTGCAGCCGATCTGGCAGGCTACGCCCGCATCCCCGTTTGTAGCGAAGTCGGTGACGCTTCAAGTGAACTCCTACTTGCAGGATTCCAAGGCCGCCCTCGCTCTGGAATTGGTCCAGAAACACTTGACGGACTTCACGGCGCCGCAGGCCGAATTGCTGCTAGCGCGCTGCTACGAAGCGGAGGGGAACCGCGACGCGGCGGCCGCCCATTACCAGAAAATTTATATCGAGTATCCTTTGTCGAACGAAGCGTCGGATGCCCAGGCCGCTTTGACGCATTACCCCGCGCCCGATACTCAGGCGCTCCTGGCTCGCGGCCTCAAGCTGGAGGATGGCGGCGATTACGACCGCGCGCGCAAGGAGCTTACAGCGCTGTTGCCGGTGTTGAGTGGCGCGAATCTCGAGTTAGCCCGCGTGAGGATCGGCGCCGCGCGGCACCTGGCCCGGGAAGACAAGCCGGCTTACGAATACCTCTCGTCTTTCCAGGCTTCTTCGCCCGAAACGGAAGCCGAGCGGCTTTTTGACCTGATGGAATGCGCGAGACGTCTGGATCGCATCGATGAGATGAGATCGATTCTGGAGCGGATTTCCTCATCCTATCCACAATCCATCTGGCGGTTCAACGCGCTGCTGTCGGCCGCAAATTACTACACCGCACACAGCCAGAGCGATGCCGCCGAGCCGCTATACCGCGTCTGCTCTGAGGCCTTTCCGAATGAGCCGCGGTCCGCGCAATGCCAGTGGAGAATCGCTTGGACGCAATATCTTCGCGACTCTTCAAGCGCTGTCAAGGTGTTACAGGAGCACTTGACGCGTTATCCGGACTCCGACCGCGTAAGTACGGCGCTCTATTTTTTGGGACGGATCGCGGAATCGAAGTCGGACCTGGGCGCGGCTCGTGTTTACTACGAAAAGATCGATAAGGCTTTTCCGAATTATTACTACGCCATGCTGGCTCGTGAACGGCTGGCGTTGCAGGCCATTTCCGGAGCGACGCCCGCGCCGGACGCATTGCAGTTTCTGAGTGGGCTGCAACTGTCGCCACGCCATCCTTCGGAAACTTTCGTGGCCACGCCAACCACTACTGTGCGCATCGAGCGCGCGCATCTGCTGGCTTCGGCGGGATTGGACGATCTGGCGGAGAGCGAGCTGCGTTTCGGCGCCAAGACCGACGGCCAGCCGCAAATTCTGGCGGTGGAGCTGGCCGAGCTGGCCAGCCGGCGCGACGCGCCCGATCAGGCTATTCGCTATATCAAACACTATGCGTCGGGCTACCTGTCGCTCTCGATTGATAACGCCCCGGATAAATTCTGGCGGCTGGCTTTTCCGTTGCCCTACCGCCACTCGCTCGAAGAATATAGCCGCCAGCAGTCGCTGGATCCGTTCCTGGTAGCGGCGCTCATTCGCCAGGAATCGGAGTTCAACACCAAAGCCGTGTCTCCGGCCAACGCGCGCGGATTGACCCAGGTGCTACCCTCGACCGCGCGCCAGCTCAGCCGTCAGCTCAAGATCCCGCGCTATAGCACCAAGATGTTGTTCACTCCCGACATGAACCTGAAGATCGGCACCTATTATCTAAAGGCGCTGTCCGATCAGCTCCAGGGTAAGTGGGAAGAAACGCTGGCATCGTACAACGCCGGAAAATCGCGGGTCAACTCCTGGACCAGCTCAGCCAACTACCACGAGCCCGCTGAGTTTGTCGAGAGCATACCGTTCAGCGAGACTCGCGTCTACGTCCAAAGTGTTTTGCGAAACGCCGAGGTTTATCGCCGGCTGTACGGCCCCAAGGCTCGTTGAGAAAGGCGCATCAGGGCTTGATCCGTATCCAGCGCGAGCCGCGATACTGGAAAACCAGATCGTAGGAATCGAGCGCGGCCTGGTCCGGCTTGGTTGCCATGAGCTTCGCCCGATCCACTTGCAGTTGGGGAGACGCGTAATATAGACGGCAAATGAACAGCATCACCCAGGGATCGTCTTTGTCGAAAGGATCGTCCACGAACAAGATCTTGGCGCTGTTCGGAACGCGCGGCTGAATCTCACTGAGCTGGCTGACGGTCGAGCGGATGAACGGATTCACGTACGGCTGCCAGGGGCGCGAGACATGGAACGCGATTACTGCGGCGGCGCAGAGTGCAAACGTCGCGAATTGAAGCCTGGCGCCGACCAAAGCGTCGCGCAGTTTCACGATTGCCACTGCCAGGTAAAACGCAACACCAAACAGCGGGATATACATCACGTACGCGCCGCGCAGGGCAACGAAAACGATCGGCAGCGGGGTGATCAGGATGAAGGCTAGCGCAAACATCAATCGACGATCGCGCGTGATGAGGGCTATGGCCGCAGCCAAGAAGATCGCCATAAGGCAGACGGTTACGGTAAGCGTCCCCGGATGCACCGAGGTCAGGAGATCAAAGTAATGTGTTAGGCCCCCGATGTAACTGCGAAGGCTGATATGCAGACGGTAGGACTCATTGCCGATCAGCGGGCTGGCGTGAGATAGCTTTCCGAGAACATAGGGCACTGTCATCATTGCGCTCAGCGCGGATGGCAACCAGCGCCGAAGACGGGTGCCTACGGCAGGCTCACCGAGGAGGAGTTCGTATGCGATGAGCACGACGGGAAGCGTCACGGCCATCTCTTTGGAATCCAGCGCGAGAATATACAAAATCAGAAACCATGCTAATTGCGCGTTGCCGAGGTACTGCTTGCGCCCTCGCGCAGCAAAGTAGAGTCCCAGTGCCGCGAAATAAAAAGTGAAGCACAGAATGTCGTAAATGATTCCGGCGTCGTGGTACAGATCGGCGCCGGCGTTGTAACAGGAGAAGAGTACGGTCAACAGCGCCGTTTCCAAACCGCCGATCGCCGCGGCTGCCCGGTATGCGAGATACAGATTCAAAAAGAGCAGAGCAAGGCAGGCGATTCGGAATGGCAGCGGATGAAATCCGGCCATCTCAAAGAGCAGGCGGTAAACGAGATTCCCGAACGGCCGGTATCCAGGGGAAAAGAATAATAGGTTCTCCCCGGCGAGGCGCAGCAAAGGCTTCTGCCACGCCAGGTAGGTATTCATCAGGTCATCGCCGCTGAAGTAGGACGCCAGTCCGTCGCGAGTGAACCAGATCCAGATCGAAACGATGACAACGCTGCTAAGAACGAGAGAGACCCGCCGCGACACGTACTATGTTCGCATGGGATGCTTAGACGCTGATCACCGGACAGGGCGATTGCCGGATGATCGAATATACATTGGTCCGCAGCCTTCCCAGCGCGCGTGTCGCATGACCGCGGCCGATCACCAACAGGTCGGCGGCATGGTGCAGCGCGGCGTCGTGCACGACATGCGGCACTTCGCCCGCGCCGAGACAGATTTGCCCGACCACTCCGGCGTCCTGCTGCATCTTGGCCAGAGCTTTTCTGGCTTCATCTTGTAGCAAAGCCTGCAGGTCGGCATCGAAATATTTCTCCGGCCTCGTTTCGGCGCCCGGCACGGCATGGACCAGCCACAGCTTGGCCTTGAAGTCAGAAGCCAGCTTCGAGGCAAACTGCATGGTGGGCAGACTCTTCTCGGTCAGGTCGACGGCGCACATGATGTTGGCGAACGTCGCCGCCGCGGGCGGTGTCTCTTCGACGTGTAGGCCGGTCCATACCGGGCAAGCGGCGTCGTGCAACACTTTCGCTGTCACAGATCCCAGCAGCAGGCTGCGGAAGATCCCATATCCGTGCGTCGGCACCATGATCAGGTCGGTACCGTGCTCTTGAGCATATTCGGTGATCTCGTGCGCCGCGTCTCCTTCCAACATAACGCGCCCGACATTCAACCCCTGGAATTTGCCGGTCAGATACTGGTCGAGTTCGCAGTGGCGCGCGTTGCGAATCGCCTCCGTATCGACCAGGGCCATATAACCGTACCAGTCGGTTACATAACCGGGAGGCATCTCGAGAACATGCAGTAAGGTCAGCTCGGCTTGGAATTTCTTCGCCAAGGCTTCGACAAATGGCGCCGCCGCGGTGCAGCTATCCGACATGTCGATCGGGAAAAGGATCTTTTCGAACGCTTGCATGGCACCCTCCTTCGCTTGATGAGGAGCACGATTTATGCCACCAGCAAGCCCCGTGCTTGGCGCATGTTATTTCCAGGCTGTCTCGAATGCCCCAATTGTTACACCGACCTATTGGGTGAAGTCACGCAGTCTGCTAGCGTTCCACCAGAGCTTGAATAGCCTCCAGCTCTTTGCCCGCATCTGAGAGCTTGCCCTGCGAAACCAGATCCCGATAGCGCTGCAGGTGACGCCGTACTTCCGCTATGCGAGCGTCGGGCGGCGGGGAAGCCGAAGATTGGCCTGCGGTAGTGGTTGCGGGCGGGGACGTAGTGGGCCGCTGCGAGGTGGCAGCTTCGGGCGCGGGCAAGTTCTCGCCGGCGAGCTGCGCGAGCGCCTCCTGGTAGGTATCGGCGTAGACCAGATTGTTGCCCATCGCAAGCGCGACCTTCTTCAGCTGCGGCATTTTGGCCTGCGAAGCCTGAATGTAGATGGGCTCGACATACAGGAACGTATGCTCGATCGGCAAAACCAGCATCTGGCCGCGCAGCACCTGCGAGCCTTGCTGGTTCCAGAGCGTAAGGTCTTTCGAAATGTTCTGATCCTGGTTGATGCGGGCTTCTACCTGTATGGGACCGTAAATGATCTCTTGTTTGGAAAGCAGCAGCACGATCTTTTCGCCCAAATGCGCGCCGTCGCAGCGCGCCATCATTAGACCGATGAGATTGTCGCGGCTTCGGGGGGTGAAGGGAATCATCAAGAGAAATTCGGGTTGAGTCTCGCCGGGCAAAGTGGCCACGACATAGGTCGGCGCGACCGGTCCGGGCATAGCGCCCTGCTCGTTGGTGAATTTCGCGACGTCCCAGGCGTCGGACCGGTTGTAGAACGTATCCGGATCGCGCATGTGAAACAGGCGGTAAATGTCCGACTGCGCAGCGAAGATCATTTCCGGATAGCGGACGTGCCTGCGAAGATCGGCCGGCATGGCCGTGTCCGGCTCGAAAAGATCGGGAAACAGATTCCGGTACGCCTGAAGAAGCGGGTCGGTAGGATCGAATACGTACAAGTGGACCGTTCCATCATAGGCATCGATGGTCGCTTTGACGGAATTGCGAATATAGTTGAACGCTCCGATGCCTTCCAGACCCACGGTGCGTGAGTACGGATGCACGTTCGAGGTCATGTAACCGTCGACAATCCAGACCGGCCGGCCGTCGTCGCTCAAAACCAGATAGGGATCGGTGTCCCAGGCCAGGAAATTCGCGAGCGTCCTCAAGCGCTCGGTCACATTACGGTGGATCATCATGCGGCTTTCGGGAGTGAGGTAGCCGGTCAGCAAAATGTTCCAATCGCCCTGCGAAACTGCGGCAGCGGTCCGCAACAGAAATGACGAAATCGGAAAGCCGCCCTTGCCGTCGTAGCGGGTCTCGACGTTACGGTCGCCGGCCGGATAGTTGAACTCGGGCTGAGCCGTGCGCACGAATACGGGATCGCGCACGTTCTCTCCGTAGTAGAGCTCGGGCTTGGTCAGCTTCAGGCCGGGCACGGTGATTTCGGGAGGCGTGTCCTTGATAATCAGCTCGGGCAGTCCATTGGGAGAAACTTGATTGGCTTCCGCCATGACGACACCGTAGCCGTGAGTGTAAATGAAATGGGTATTAATCCAGCGGTCGCCCAGCTGCGTGAGGTCGAGTTCGCGCGGTGATATCAGCACCTGGCGCATTTCACCTTGGAAGGCGTAGCGATCGACATCGGTATCGGAATACGTGTAAAGCCGGTAGGGCTGCAACTGGGGCAGGGTGTCGTGAAACGCATGCCAGTCCCACAGACGTACGTTATCGAGCAGCGGCTTGTGCTTAGCGAGGTCGATACGTTCCGCGGGTTTGGCCTGGAAGTCGATCTCCTCGGTCCGCTGATCGATGCCGAATGCGGATCGCGTGGCGGCGATATGCCGCGCGATGAAGGGCCGCTCGATCGAGATTTCGTTGGGGCGGACATACACCGCGCCGACAATCGGTGGAACCACTTGGCGGACAATAAACGCCAGAACGACGATGGCTGCGATCCGCCATTTTCCGACCAGTAGCGCGATGGCCGACAAGACGCAGCTGGCGATCAAAACCCATTGCAGCGGCAGGGCGATGTTCTGATCCACGTAATCGACGCCGACCATGAAGCTGCCATGCTCATCCAGCAACATGCTGTAGCGGCCCAGGAAGAATCGCACCGCGAGGGCGAGCAGAAAGACCGCCCCGATGCCGCGCAGGAAACGGGTCTCGAGCGCGCCGCCCAAGCCGAGTTGGCTCAGATTGATCTCACGCACCTCGGACCAATCCGGAACGCTGTTACGAAGCTGCCAGCCGCGGGCAGTCACCCAATAGATGATGGCTGCGATTACGGCAATGGCCAGCACCAAGCCGAGAAGATCGGAATAGAAGGGCAATTCGAACAGATAAAACGTGAGCGGGTTGGAGAAGACTGGGTCTTGCCACGAAGCGCCCGCAGCCCCGCGCGCTCCACCGAAGTAACGGACGACCGTCCACGTATCTATGGCCGAGAGCGCCACCACCAGGGCAATCAGGAACGTCCCGAGTGTCGCCAGCTTCGCGTAGAGCGGATTGTGGCGGAGGGAGGTTCCAGCGTGGTTCAGACCGCGAGCGTGCGCAATCCAAAAGATGACAAAGCCCAGGATGGTGGCGGCAGTGGCCGGTATGACGCTGTAGGCCAGCATGCTGAGCCAGGTGTGGACCTGCCCCATCTCTTTCCACCACTGGTAATCAATCGAGTAGGAGGAGGTGAGGCGCGCGCCGATGAGGAGCACGGCAGCCGCGATCAGTATGGAGATGCAGCCGCCGCGGCTCTGGGGGCTTTCGATCTGGCGGTGTCGGAAGGAAGGGTCCAATCATTAGTAACTGTACTCTAACGGAGGGTCGACTGTTACGGAGGGTCGGGTCTCCAGCGCTCCCGGTGAGCTTTGCTACGAGGTCCTACTTCTCCGCGAAGGCATCATCCAGCGACTGCAACTTACCTGAGCGAAGGTTCTCCTCAAGTGAATCCGCTGCAGCCAGGATCTGATTGAACAGCTCTCGATCTGTGGCAATCTCCTGGGTTTCGGAACGACTTGTGAGCTTGCAGTGGATCATTTCACCCTCTCCGCGCTGACCGTCCGGGCAACCAGTGCACCACTATTGTATGTAGTGCCGAAGTGGGGCGCGGTGTGAGCCAGACCAGGGGTCCGGCGCGGACGAGGCGTCCGCCCTACTAGGGAGCGGTGCGGACTGCCTGATCCACCGGCGCATCGAAGCCGCGTTCTTCAGCGGTCCAAACTACGCGGCCATTCACGATAGTAGCCACCGGCCCGCCGCGGAAGGTGCGGCCGTCGAAGGGCGAATTGCGGCTCTTCGATGCCGACCGGTTGACGTCATAGGTCCAGCCGCGCTCGATGTCCAGAATCGTGATGTCGGCGGGAGCACCCACGGCCAGGCGGCCGCGCTCCATGTTAAAAACGTTTGCCGGACCGGTGGTGAACAGTTCCACCATGCGCGCCAGCGAAATTTTGCCGGAGTGCACCAGTTGTTCTAACGTCAGCCCGATCGCGGTCTCCAGGCCGATCACGCCGAAGGGGCACTTTTCGAACTCCTGCATCTTTTCGCTGCCGGCGTGGGGAGCATGATCGGTGGCGATCGCGTCAACCGCTCCCGAGACGATACCTTGCGTTACCGCGCCAAGATCGCAGGCCGACCGCAGCGGCGGCTTCATCTTATAGTTGCTGTCATAAGGCGGCATGTTAGCGTCGGCCAGCGTGAAGTGGTGAGGCGTGGCTTCGCATGTCACCGCCATGCCCCGGCTCTTGGCGAACGCCACCATCTCCACCGAATGACGCGACGATATGTGCGCGACATGGAAACGCGCACCGGTTATCTCGGCCAGAATGATATCGCGCGCCACCATCACGTCTTCCGACGCGGCCGGAATTCCCCGGAGTCCCAGCCGCACGCTTTCCACTCCCTCATGCATAGCGCCACCGGAACTGAGGTGCAGATCCTCACAATGATCGATCACCGGAAGTCCAAAGGAGCGGGCGGTCTCCATGGCTCGGCGCATGACGCGCGCGTTCATCACCGGGCGGCCGTCGTCCGAAATAGCGACTGCGCCGGCTGCTTTCATCGAGCCGATCGCGGCCAGTTCTTCTCCCGCGCTGTCCTTGGTGATGGCACCGATCGGGAACACGTTTACGATGGCGTGCCGCTCGGCTCGCTCCCTGATGTAACTGGTGACTGTCGCGTTATCATTCACCGGCGACGTATTCGGCATGCAACAAATGGAAGTGAATCCACCCGCGGCGGCGGCACGCGCGCCCGATTCGATGGTCTCCGCGTATTCGAAGCCAGGCTCGCGAAGATGCACGTGCATGTCGATGAAGCCCGGCGCGACGATCAACCCCGCGGCATCGAATTTTTCGGCGCCGGTAACGTGCAGTTTCTCTCCGATGACTGCGATGCGGCCGTCTTCCACCAACACGTCGCGGATCGCGTCCAGCCGGCTCGCCGGATCGATCACTCGGCCATTTCGGATAATTAACTTCCGCATTAATTTAGTTGCTCAGGATTCTTTCCAGCACGGCCATGCGCACTGCGATTCCATTCTCCACCTGGTTGAGAATTACGGAACGCTGGGAATCCGCCACTTCGGAAGAAATCTCCCGCCCCCGATTGATGGGGCCCGGGTGCATCACGATGGCGTCCGGTTTAGCAAGCCCCATATGCTCCAGGCGAAGTCCGTAAAACCGATAATAGTCGCTGGTCGAAAAGGCGGCCTGGTCCTGCCGCTCGAATTGAACGCGCAGCATCATGATTACGTCGGCGTCGCGGATGGCCTCGCGGATGTCATGCGCCAGAGTGACGCCAGGCGCAATCTGAATCAGTTCGGGTGGCAGCAATGGCGCCGGGCCACACAACACGATCTCGGCGCCGAATTTCGAAAGCAAATACATGTTGGAGCGGGCCACGCGGCTGTGCGCGATGTCGCCGATGATGGCCACGCGCAGGCCTTCCAGCGTCCGCCGGCGGTCGAGAATCGTGCGAGCGTCCAACAGCGCCTGGGTAGGATGCTCGTGCGTGCCGTCGCCGGCGTTGATGATGGGGGTGGGCAGATGCCGCGCCAGGAAATGGGGCGCGCCCGAAGCCGAATGGCGCATCACGATGGCATCCGGGTGCATGGCGCCCAGCGTATTGAGCGTGTCCACCAACGATTCGCCTTTGTCGACGCTGGAGCCGGAGGCGGTGATGGAAATAGCGTCTGCTCCCAGACGTTTGGCCGCGATTTCGAAGCTGGTGCGAGTGCGCGTGGACGCTTCGAAGAAAAGATTCACGATCATGCGCCCGCGCAGCATATCCGATTTTCTGCTTTGCGTCTGCTGCGGTTGAAAAGACTTGGCCCGGTCGAGTATCGTTTCAATCTCGACGCGGTCGAGCGTTTCAATTCCCAGCAATCCACCCGGCATAGCCACGTCCTAGGTCAGTTCCACCAGCAGTACTTTCTCGGTCTGATCCACTTCCTGAAACTTGACTTCGATGATCTCATTGGCGCTGGTCTGTACCATGCGGCCCACGTATTTTGCTTCGATAGGCAGCTCGCGCCAGCCGCGGTCGATCAGAACCAGCAGTTGGACGCGGGCCGGGCGGCCCTGATCGAACAGGGCATCCAGAGCGGCACGAATCGTACGGCCGGTATAAAGGACGTCGTCCATCAAGATAATGTCTTTTCCGGTAACGGGAAAGTTAATTTCCGTCGCGCTGTGAATGGGCTTCTCCGATACCGTGGAGAGATCGTCGCGGTAAAGATTAATATCCAGGAAGCCTACCGGGACTACCAGTTTTTCAAGCTCCTTGATCTTGTCGGCTAGTCGCACCGCCATGGGTACGCCGCGGCGGCGTATCCCGATAAAGGCTAAGCGCTTCAGATCTTGAGTCTTTTCCAGAATCTCGTGCGCCAGCCGGACCAGCGTCCGATCGATTTCCGAGGCGCTCATCAATTGCGCTTTTTCGCGGGTGGGAGCCATGGGGCGAACGCTTCCGCTTCAGCGTAACACATCAATGCTTCAACCGATCGTGGATTCGCTTGGCCAGTTTCTCGATGTCTTCCGTCTTCTTGAGAGTGGCGATAGAAAGGACGTAACGGTCGTTCTTCTCCAAGTCGGTCTTGAGCTCTTCGGCGAGTTTGGACAGCTCGCGCGCATCGTCCAGCGACTTCTGGAAGTCGGCCTTGAGAATCTCGTCGCGCTGCAGCTTTCCGTTCGGCAGGCGAGCATCCTCGGGGGGTTCGTCTCCCGGACGGGGGCGGGGGGGCGGCTGCGCCGAAATCGCCAGCGCCAGGAATAAAGCAAGCAGGATTCGCGTGCGCATATTTCTTCCGACTTCATGATATCTTGGGCGTCATGCCGCAAGTCGACAAGCACGCTCCGGGCGATTTTTGCTGGATAGAGCTGGGTACAACGGACCAGACGGAGGCCAAGAAGTTCTACCAGTCATTGTTCGGATGGACGTCGAATGACATGCCGATGGGCCCGGACGGTGTCTACACGATTTTCCGGCTTGCGGGTCGCGACTCCGGGGCTGCCTACACGCTGACACAAGAGGAGCTCGCGCAACATCTGCCGCCCCATTGGAACCTCTACATTGCGGTGGAGAATGCGGATTCGGCAGCCAACCAGGCTGCCCAACTCGGCGGCAAGGTGCTCGCGGCCGCATTCGATGTCCTCGATGCCGGTAGAATGGCCGTCATTCAGGATCCAGCCGGAGCGGTCTTCATCGTTTGGCAGGCCAAGAAGAACCCTGGGATCGGCATCGCCGGCGTACCCGGAGCATTCTGCTGGGCCGACCTAAGCACTCCCGATCCCGAGCGCGCCAAGCAGTTTTACTCCAGGTTATTCGGATGGCAATTGCAGGCAGGCGAAAAAGACCCGTCAGGTTATCTGCACATCAAGAATCGTGAGGATTTCATCGGCGGCATCCCGCCTGCGCAGCATCGCGATCCCAGCACGCCGGCGCACTGGCTGATTTATTTCGCGGTCGCCGACGTGGACGCCTCGGCTGCGCGGGCCAAACAGATGGGCGCTCGATTTTTCGTCGAGCCCATGAGCATCGAAGGCGTGGGCAGGATGGCGGTGATGGCGGATCCGCAAGGGGCGGTGTCGGCGATCTTTAAGGAGTCATCACGGCGCTAGGGGGCGCCGCGTACAGAAAAGCTGTACACTTAATGCAGAGGTCATTTGGCAATAGAGACTACATATACCAGCCTGCGTGCTCGGCTCGCATCGGTCCTGGACAAGGTGGTGAAGGATCAGGAAGTGGTGATCGTTCGGCGGCGTGGCGCCCGGGACGTTGCTTTGGTTCCTGCCGATGAACTGGCGGGGCTGATGGAGACCGCGCATCTGCTGCGCTCACCGAAGAACGCGAAGCGGTTGCTGACCGCTCTGCGCCGAGCAAATCGCCGTAACGTCAAACCGGAGTCCGTCGCTCAACTGCGGCGCCATCTGGGCCTTGAGCGCGCCAGTTAAATGGGAGGCCGTCTTCCTCCCGGAGTTTAGACAGGATTTACGCTGGTGGGTGGAGACGGACCGAAAAATAGCCCTTCGAGTCCTGCTCCTGGTTGAGGATGTCGTGAAAGATCCATTCCAGGGGATTGGCAAGCCGGAGCCACTCAAGCACGAGCTTGGCGGCGCGTGGTCCCGAAGAATTACACAGGAGCATCGGCTCGTCTACCGAGTTGCGGGCAGGAGAATTGATTTCCTGCAAGCGCGTTATCACTACTAATGTTTTGTTCCAGCGCTTACTTTATCCGGATTGGCGTCATCTCGACCCTGCTGGCTCTGCCTGGTTATGCGCAGCACGCCCAATCCATCGAGCAGCGCATTTTCCAGGCGATCAATCAAGTCCGCCAAGAGAACAGATTGCCATCGTTGAAATGGCAGGCAAAGATCGCCGAAGTTGCACAATCGCACAGCCGCCGCATGGCAACCAAACGATTTTTTTCACACGAAGATCCGCAGTTTGGCGGTCCGGACAATCGCCTGAGCGCGGCCGGGATCGCGTGGCGGCTGTGCGGTGAGAACATCTTTGAAGAATACGGCGAGGCGGACCCGGTGCGATCCGCCGTCCGGGGATGGATGCAAAGCTCGGGCCACCGCAAGAACATCCTGACTCCGGGATTCACTCATACCGGCATCGGCCTGGCGCGCGGGCGCGACGGCTCATACACAATCACGCAGATGTTCGCCGCGTTCTGACAGTGACGCCGCCGATCCCGCATAATACGGGATATGCGGGAGGTCAATGTCGGGATCATCGGGCTGGGCAACGTCGGAACGGGGACGCTCGGAATTCTGCTGGAGAATGCGGACCAGATAGCGCTCAAGCTCGGTTTTCACCTGAGAGTGAAGGCTCTCTGCAGCCGGACTCTTGATAGCAGGAAATTCCCTGCCGCAGCCTCGACGGCGTTTAAAACCACGGACTGGCGGGAAGTAGCGGCGCATCCGGAAGTCGACATCGTCGCTGAACTGGTGGGCGGAACGGGCGTTGCGCGCGAAATAATCGACGCCGCAATCGCACATAAAAAGTCAGTGGTTACCGCCAACAAGGAACTGATGGCGCTGTGCGGCGCCGAAATCTGGGACCGGGCCATCGCGGCCGGTATCAACCTCGCGATGGAGGCGAGTGTCGCGGGCGGCATTCCCATCCACTCTGTTTTGCGCGAAGGAATTTCGGGCGATCGGGTCACGACGCTTTATGGCATCCTCAACGGCACCAGCAATTACATCCTCACCGAGATCGAGAAGCACGGGGCGGCGTTTGAGGACGTCCTTAAAGAAGCGCAGCGGCTGGGTTACGCGGAGGCCGATCCTAGCGCCGATGTCGACGGCTATGACGCGCGCTCGAAGCTGGCGATTCTGGCCGCACTTTCATTCGGAGAGAAGATCACCCCGTCCGATATTTATAGCGAAGGCATTCGCCGCATCCAGCCGCTGGACTTCCAATACGCGCACCAGTTGGGCCACACCATCCGATTGCTATGCGCGGCGCGTCAGACTTCGAACGGCTTGATACTTTCGGTACGGCCCGCGTTGATTCCGCAGTCGACCATTCTGGCAGGCGTACAAGGAGCTTATAATGCCGTGTGGGTGCGCGGCAAATACGGAGAAGATACGTTCTACTACGGGCGTGGCGCGGGCGCCGCGCCAACGGGAGTGGCGGTGGTGAGCGATTTGATGCGCGTGGCGCGCGAGATCCGCTCCGGCAGTCCGGAACGTGTTTCGCCATTCGCGCACGAGCGGCTGGGTGAGTACAAACCGATTCCGGTGACGCTGCAGCACTCGGCCTACTATCTTCGATTTCGTGTGGTGGACCGCCCGGGTATTATCGCCGCGCTCGCGGGCGTGTTGGCGGACAAGCAGATCAGTCTGGAGGCGGTGCTGCAGCTTCCTACGGAAAACAAGCGCGACCTGCCGTTCGTCATCACGGTCGAGCCGGCTTCTGAACAGTCCATTCGAGAGGCGTTGGCGGACATGTCGACGCACGATTTTCTGGTCGAGCCCCCGCTCGCCCTGCCCATGGAGAAATCACTATGAAAAAGCTTGCTTGCTTATTCGTATTTTGCGCGGCCGCCTTTCCGCAAGTGGCGGAGCAAGCCAACGAAGCTTACAAGACCAAAGAAGGACGCGCCGGCGTTGCCAAGAACCTGATCGATCCGGCGCGCGACGAGCGTCAGAGGCCGCGAGACATCGTAGATCAAATGGGTCTTCAGCCCGGGCAATCGGTGGCCGACGTCGGGACCGGTGTGGGATTCATGCTGCCGTATCTGAGCCGCGCGGTGGGAGATAGAGGCACGGTTTACGCCGAGGACATCCAGCAGGATTTTCTCGATCAGGCCCGGATGCGGGCGAACACACTGAATTTGACGAACGCGAAGTTCGTGTTTGGTATCGATAGAGATCCAAGGTTGCCGGCGAACACATTATCGGGGGTCCTGATTCTGGACGTGTACCATCACTTCGACTATCCGGAGGCCATGCTCGAACACATACGCGACAGCCTGGTTTCTGACGGGAAGCTGGTGATCGTGGAGTATTACAAGCGGCGGGGTGCCATGCCGAACGGCGATCCCGATCGCGCTATCCAGCACATCCGGCTGGACGAGGACGACTTGATTCGCGAGGTAGTGGCGAACGGTTTTAAAGTGGTGGACAAGCATGAGTTGGTGCCGAAGAGCCAGTACATCGTTACTTTCAAGAAGAAGTAGTATCCTGCTAAGATTCTGGGATTGTCGAGAAGGACGTACACCAAGGAGTTCAAGCTGGGCAGCGGTCCAGCGTTGAGGGCCAATCTCCGAGCGCACACCGGCGCAAACAGGTTTCGTTACCGGGAGGGTGGTCGCGAAGGATGAAGCTCACATCGCCGTTGCCACGGCTGCGGACAACTTCGTGGTTGTAGAGACAAGTTCACTCGGTCACGAGGCCCAAATCGGCGAACGAAATCTCTGTGGTTTGGGCGAGGCCGTGCGTCGATCGATGATGCGCGACAGAGAAGAATGATTAGTTGATATCGAAGTAGCTTCGCTGGGTTATAATTCGATTGTCAACCGCGCCTTCTGATCGTTCCTGACAGAAAGCGATGGCCCTTGGTTGGTGCCGGAACGGTGAGGCATAGGGGCTCGACGCTTTCCCAGTGGACATGAGCTGGAAAAGCAGCTCCCTATTAGAAAGTGTTTAGCGGGTGGCGGAAGACTTTCCATCTAATTCTGTTCTCGAGTGCCTGCAGGTTCTTGGGGTATCGCTCGTGGCTGAATGGGATACTCTAACTTTTCTGCACAGTCATTCTGCGAGCCTTGGCACGGCTGCTGAGATCGCGCGGTTGATTGGATACGAAAAGGCTGACATCGGAGCCGCCCTGCACCGCCTAGAACAGTTAGGACTCATCCACCGCTCGCGCCCCTCTCAGGGGACACACATCTACAAGTTCTCAGAGTCCCCTGAAACCGGGCGTTCGTCCTGCTTGATAAAAATGATGAGCTTGGCTGAGAGTCGTACAGGACGACTCCTGCTGCTTAAGCACCTGATGCGCCGACACGAAGAACCCCGGCGCAGTCAGGATGGCGGTTTGCGTTTGGCGTGAAAGGAAGTGTATATGGCTGGCGATCATCTGATTAAGACGGGCATTGAAGGCTTCGATGCTCTCCTAATGGGCGGAATTCCGAGAACCAATGTGATCCTTGTTGAAGGAACAACGGGAAGCGGCAAAACCCTTTTCGGCGTGGAGTTCATTTACCGGGGGATCACTCAATTCGACGAGCCCGGCATCATCGTGGTATTCGAGGTGAGTCCAGAAAAACTCATTCGTGACGCCGCCACGCTAGGCTGGGACCTTGCAGCATTGCAGGCGCAGAAGAAGCTGCAAATCGTCTTTACCAGCCCGCAAGTACTCGATCAGGAACTCCGTTCGCCCGATAGCCTGCTGCTGGAGACAGCCGCCGAAATTGCCGCCCAGCGCATCTTTATCGATGGCGTCGGCCTGTTGCGCCAGACGCCGAATCCGGGCACCCCGCTAACTGCCGCGGGGCCCGGCTCTTACCGCGAGATCCTGCAGCAACTCATCGAGGCGCTAAACCGCGAGAACCTGACGGCGATGCTCTCCCAGGAACTTGGGACCTGCCTTGAGTCGCAGTTGACTTTGGACGCTGCGGATTCTCTGGTTGACACGGTGATCCGGCTGAAGCGGACGGTGAGCAACCGCCGGGTCGTACGGAGCATTGAGGTCGTCAAGAGCCGTGGTCAGGATTATGAGGCTGGCGAGCATAGCCTACAGATTCGCAATGGCCAGGGTCTGAAAGCGCTCCGTCGGGTGCAAGCGCCTTCCCACCTCAATCTGGATCAGCCCACATCCAGAGCCAGGCGCTCCGTCATCGGGGTGGAGGCCTTGGATGCGTTGCTCGGCGGGGGCATCCTCGACGGATCCACCACGATGATTGTGGGGCTTTCCGGGGTGGGGAAAACGGTACTCGGCACCCAGATTTTACGCGAGGGAGCGCTCAAGCAGAGCAAGCGAGGACTTCTGATCTCGTTGGATGAACACCCTGCGCAGATCGTCCGCAACGCCGAAACCCTCGGCCTGGATTTGCAAGCGCAGATTGACGAGGGAATTATCCATGTCCTGTTCGATAGTCCTCAAGAACTGAACATTGATGCCCATTTCTCCAAGATCGTCCAAATTATCGAGAACAACGACATCCAGCGCATGGTCATCGATGGGATGACAAGTTATAGCACCGCGCTAGGAGACCAGGCGGTTTACCGCGATTTCTTTCATGCCTTGGTGGCGTACAGCAAGCGTCGGCTCATGACTACGTTCTTTAGCTATGAGAATCCGGAATTTCTCGGCCTCTCTTCTTTTATGCCGGATTTCCCAGTAAGCTCGATTGTCGACAACATCATTCTGCTAAGTCTCGTGGAAATCAAGAGCACGTTGCGCCGCTGCCTGACCGTAGTCAAGGCACGAGGAAGCCCGCACGAGTTCGATAGTCGCGAGTATGTGATCGGGCAAGGTGGAATCAAGCTTCTGCCCCTAGATCCAGGCGACTCAAAGCCACTCTCGTTGGCGAGTTTCTCTGGCATTTTGAGCCGGGCTCCGAGCCGCCTGCCGGCCGCCCTCAAACTGGATGCCTCGTGATCGCGCACAAACCACCGGCAGCAGCCCTCCCAAGCGGGTCTTCGAGATCTCCCGAGAAGAGGACCAATCTGGGTGAAGAGTCCCCAAGAGTTGGATATCGATTCTCATATCTTCTATTGAGTGTGGTGGAGATCGACCACGCGCTGCGCCGGCGCCTGACGGTGGTCACACGGTTTCCGACAGTTGGCCGCGCGGAGACGGGAGTCAAACCCGTTTGAAGACGATAGCGGCCACGCGGGCAGGAGAACTGGCCGAATTGGCCAGCCGCTCGAGAGAGGAACTCGGCGATTTCGAGCTTACGAGCGAATGGTCCGCTGTACTGCTGGATCCGCAAGCCTGGAAGTCAACTCTGGAGACGTACGGCCGTACGATGCGGCTGGCAGTGGCCCTCACGGATCGGGATGGCAGCCTGTTAGGGCAGTGTCAAAATCCGCAAGCCACGTGGCGGATGGTGCAGCAGGCAAGGCCCCCAGTGAATGCCGGGTGTCCGTTCTGTCTGGTGCCGCCCAAACCTTGCACCGCGGTAGTGGATGCTATCGGAACGCGCGGGCCGGTGACGGTGTTGGACGGAGCAGGCTTGGCGCACGTGGCGGTGCCGCTCGCTTTGCGCGGCCGCAGTTTGGGTGCGCTCGTTGCGGGCCAAGTGTTCAATCATTATCCCGAACCTCTGCGCTTACAGCGAGCGGCCAGAGAATTCGGAATTTCCCCGCAGCGCCTATGGCATGAGGCGATCCAGGAACGTCCAGTCAGCCGGATAACACTGCAGACGTACGCCAATCTGCTGATGACGGTGGGGCAGGCGTTTGTGGGCGACCGCTATGCCACCATCCTGCATGGAATGCTGGCCGAAGCCAATAAGAGCATCAATCGTTCGCTTCGGGAAAAGGAAATCCTGCTGAGGGAGATTCAACACCGGGTCAAGAACAACCTGGCGATTGTTTCCTCTCTGCTGAGTATGCAATCCATTCGACTGGACCAGGTGCGGGATGCCAGCGCTGTTGAGGTGCTGAGCGTCAGCCAGCAAAGAATACAGACGATGTCCTGCATTCATAACCTCCTGTATGACACGGAATCGATCGGAGAAATCGACTTGGCGGAGTATGTCAAGAGCGTGGCGGAGACGGTGATCGCTGCGTTTCAAACCGATCCCGCGCGCATCATCCCCAGGTTCGATCTTGCGCCTGTTCCTATATCGATTGCCCAGGCGACTCCCTGCGGGCTGATTGTGAACGAACTGATCACCAATGTATTCAAGTACGCTTACCCTGGTGAAGGCGAGGGCGAGATCAATTTCGGCATTGGGACCACAGGCGATGGTCGGATTTCGTTGACAATAGCTGACCACGGCCGTGGGATTCCGGCAGGCGTGGGGTGGCAGCAACCTGAGTCCCTTGGGCTGGTGATCATCCGTACCCTCACCGAGCAGCTTCACGGAACGATCGACCTCGATACCTCAAATGGAGTATCTGTGACGATACGGTTCCCGCAACACGACTTCCGGCAGTAGCGCCGGCCGCGACGGTTTCAACCGGGGGTTCACCCGTACTCTGGGTTGATAAAACGAGAAGAATCCTCTGATGCGCCCGCGACTGCCCGCGCTGGGGCACGGGTGCGGCACGGTGATGGGTTCTGATGCGCTTGAGCAAACTGGCAGCGCGAAGATCCTTTAGGACTGGTTCGATGTGATTGTCAAGTTGGCACTCGGATCTCCCATCGTCTAGCGTTGGTGTCGTCAAGTGGTCTCTCGTTGTCTGGCATGCTTACCAGTCGGGAGAGGACGCCCCTGGTGCGTTAGCACCTTTTCTGGGCAAACACCCAGGAATTGACGTACGGAACGAGCTGGTCAAAATTTTCGGCTGCGCATAGGCCAGCACACTCATGATGATCATTGCAATCGCCAGCGCGGCCGCTCGAAGCGGGAAAGGCACCTTAACATCTCAGCGCGGCGTTTTTGTCAAGCCGGTCGACACGACGTTGCTGGAGCTCGGTGATCGTAACATCGAATACGCTAGACTGCACAAGCGATCATGGAAGCGCGATGTGGAGATGCCTGGCAACCTGCTCGCGTTCTTCGGCCAAGCGAAACTGGGGAAGCATCAGGGCACGAATCCGGTGCGGCTGGTTAGGTTCCTGCCGGAGGACAATCTTCGCGTCGAGACGCTACTAAGAATCAGGAGCAAAGGCTGCTTCTGGCCTCCCCGCCCGCGACATGGCCTGAAGAAGATCGTTAAGAAGAACCAGCGGCCGCTTCGCGGCTTACTCGCGAGGGAGTGGACATAGTGACTGTTAAAGAGCTACTCGGGCATTCGAATATGAGCACGACAATGCGCTACGCTCACTCCAACGACGAGGCGAAGCGTCGGGATGGCAGCGCCTGAAGAGGAGCGACAAAACAGTGGCAATGGTTCCACGAAAGGCGAAGATCGAAGTATAATGTAGAGACGTCGACCAGAACCGCTGAAATCGGGTGAGTTAAGAACGGAGAGGTGGCTGAGTGGTCGAAAGCAGCGGTTTGCTAAACCGTCGTAGGGCCATAAAGCTCTACCGAGGGTTCGAATCCCTCCCTCTCCGCCAGAATTTCAACTGAGGACCTTGTGACGCCTGAGCGTTTCCAGTATAATGGGCTTGTATGGTTAACGACCAAGACATCGCGTAGCCTACCGTTGCGGGGCCTCCCTTATTAGTTCAACCTCTTTCGTTTGAGGTAATGCTGAACGTCTTTGTAGTAGGCATCCAGCCTTTTTTTGAATTCCTCCATTCGCACTTCCGGTTTGATCGGAAATTTGTACTCTTCGGAGAGTTTGATGTCGAAGTCTGCTGGGCTCTCATACCAGAAGGCGTCAAATGGACGATTGGCCTCGAACGAGAACACGCTCTGCAGGACTTTAAGCAGCTCCAGACACTGCGCGTAGGAATTTCGTGGATTGACATCGTTTATCCAATCCAGGAGTTTTGCATGCCACTGGTCCAACGTGGGCTCAGAAGCTGCGCTGAAATCTTCGTAGGTAATAGGAAGAGTCAACTCCTTGAGCGCCGATTCGTAAATATCCTCGCCGATGGTAGCGACGACATTTTCAGAAAAGGCGTACCATGCGGCCTGCGCTACGTACTCGCCTCCCCGGTCCTTGAAAAAGACACCACCTTTGTCCTCGCGCAGTGCGCGCATGCGGCCCAGGAACATGAGTAGCACGTACGAGTACCGCTTCGTTGAACCATCCACTGCTAAGATCGTCGACGGGGTTGGCCTTAGCTTCAAGTATTCCGACTGCACGCCACGCAAACTGCGGACAATTGGCATGTAGTGCTTCTCTGCGTACTCATGCATGCGCGGAAGCTGAGTTGTCCAAATGGCCTGCCGCATTTCACGGTCTTTTTGGACGCGTTGAAATACATAAGCGAGGACAGCGAGTATGACTGGCAGCGTAAGGTCCTTGATAACCGAATATAGGCGGTTCGCGAAAAGCGATGCTTGTTCGCGATACCAAGACGTTATTTCCACCGGGTCCAGGACAATAATTGCACTCCGCAGCGCGTGCGGCCTGGCAACTAGGTACGCAATCCCTAGTGAGAAACGGCCGTAGCTTGGAGCTGCCGGTGTCAAAGTTAATTCAAGGGTGACAGAAGCGCCCGCAGGTACCGCCAGCGGAAAACCTGCTGGTAAACGGGTCTCGATAAAGCGAAAACTAGTTTCAGGTTCGAATCCTGGCTTTTGTACATCGTAAACGGTGATGTCAGCCGGAGTGCCAGATCGATTGTCAAATGTTATGCGCAATCGGATTATCTGGCCAGAATAGACCCGGTTCCGCTCAATCCATGCGCGAGCGACTAAACCATCTGTCTCGGTAGAACTCGTCTTCGGGCCGATGATTGGCTCTTGCGATGGATCTTCCGGGTAGAAGAACAGCAGGATTGCAACAACGACGATTGCAAGTACAACCACAAGAACTATCGTAGAGTTACGCAAGTTACAGGCCTACTTTCCTTGCGACTTCATCTCTCTGTCCTCCATGGCGGACATCTCGGCGAGGAGCGTCTGGTAGATTTTTCGGACCGCTTCCGGCGTGAGAGGCGCGCGGGCCTGATCCGACACCCTGCGCAGGACCTGCTCTTCTCTGCCGGGCGCGCTGGCCGGCGCATGGAAGCGCGTCTTGACGGCGCCGACCTCGCGTACCACAGCGGCCCGTTCGTTCAGCAATTTCACGATCTGATCGTCGATGTGGTCGATGCGCAGCCGCGAGGAACTCAGTGCGCGCGTGAGCTCGGTCTGATCCTGGGCGAACAGGCCTAGGGCTAGCACGCAAAACAAAATGGGTCGCATAGTCAGGAATTGTAACAGGAGCTAATCCAAGATTCGATCGGCCATGCCTTCGTAATAGTGGAAGTGAGCGCGAAACCCTATACGTTCGTATACGCGAATGGCGGTCGTGTTTGTAAGCTCCACATTTAGTCCGATGGTCCGGATGCCGGCCGCTCTTAGTGCCGCTGCGACCGACGACGTAACGATTTGCGCCAGACCTTGGCCGCGATAATCCGGACGCGTAAAGATATTGCCGACGCCGGCCACGCTTTCACTGCGTGATACCACGTGCGCGCCGGCTACGGACGCCAATTCGGCGCCTTTACGAATCCCATAAAAAAAGCCGGTGTCGAGCTGAAAGGCCGCGAAGGCAATGCCGCCGCCGTCGCCGGAAGCATACAGTCGCTCGACTTGCTCGAGATCGCGCGAAGTGAGAGGTTCCGCTGTTCCTACCGGTTGTTTGAGATCGTCGAGAAACATGCGCTGCATCTGATGCAGCTCGCGATAGCGGTAGATCCCTTCCGCGGCCTCCAGTTGGTGCGGCTTCAGGTTAAGATAACCAGCCGTCACCGGGAGCGCCGCGAGAAGCTGGCGAGTCGACTGCGTGTCGCCCAGCACGAAGATCGGGCAGATCGGGAGTGCGCCGAATACCAGCGCCAGGCTGTCATTCATTTTCGGGTCGTCATTCAGACCCCACCAGGCGCAATGCTCGAACATTCCGTCGTCGAGGTCCGCCAGCGCGTACAGCGACCACTCGCGGTCGACATTGAGCCGCCGGCGGATTTCGGTTTTGTCAGTGAGCAGGTTCGGAATACTACTCTGTAGTTTCGTATATCCTGGACGTAATCTGATAAACTAACCTTCCCGTGAGAACGAAACCCGCCACCGTGATGGCCCTCTATCCCGGCACTTTCGACCCGATCACGAACGGTCACCTGGACCTGATCCAGCGAGGCTCCGCCTTGTTCGACAAGCTGATCGTCGCCATTTTGCGCAACGAAGAAAAGAAAGTGCTCTTCAGCGTCGCGGATCGAATCGAAATGTTGAATGAAGTGACCTGCGGTCTTCCCAACGTGCAAGTCGGGTCCTTCGACGGCCTGCTGGTGGATTACGCCGCCGAGTGCGGCGCCAGCGTCATCTTGCGTGGAATCCGCGCCGTGTCCGATTACGAATACGAGCTGCAGATGGCGCTCATGAATCGACGCTTGAAGCCGGAGATCGAAACCGTGTTCCTGATGGCGAGCGAAGCGCATTCCTTCATCAGTTCGCGCCTGGTTAAGGAAGTGATCCGGCTGGGCGGAAATATCTCGGGCCTCGTGCCACCCTCGATTGAAGGTAGACTAAGAAAAAGACTACTTTTAGGAGAACCTTGAACCCTTCCATGCATGCCACTCTGGATCTAGCCGAGCGGGTTTCCCGCATCAGCGAATCGTCCACTATGAAAGTTGCGGCCGACGCCGACCGTCTGCGCCGAGAGGGCGTCGATGTAGTGGATTTTGGCGCCGGCGAGCCTGATTTCCCCACGCCCGACAACATCAAAAAAGCCGCCATCGCCGCGCTCGATGCCAATTTCACAAAGTACACGCCGACCGGTGGAACCGTCGAGCTTAAACAGGCCATCTGCGCGCGGCATCGCGAGGATTATGGAACCGATTACGCCCCCGGCGAGTGCATCGCTTCGGTAGGCGGCAAACACGCCATTTTCAATCTAATGCAGATATTGATTGGCGATGGCGACGAGGTCATCATCCCGGTGCCCTACTGGGTCACATACAAAGATGTCGTCAATTATGCCGGCGGCAAGTGCGTTTTCGTTGAAACCGACGAAGACAAAGGTTTCACTTTCACGGCCGAATCCATCGCGCCGCACATCACCAGCAAGACCAAGCTTTTGATCATTAACTCGCCTTCGAATCCGAGTGGCGCGGTGTTGAGCCGTGAAGAGTTCGAGCGCATTTATCACCTGGCCGCGAAGCGCGGCATCCAATTGATGACTGATGAGTGCTACTGCCGCTTTCTTTACGACAGCGAACCGTTTTCGATCGCCTCCATGCCGGGCGCCAAGGAACACGTGGTGGTGGCTGGATCGTTGTCCAAGACCTACGCCATGACTGGATGGCGCATCGGTTTCGCGCTGGCGCCCAAGCCGCTTATCGACGCCATGATGAAGCTGCAAAGCCACACCACGTCGAATCCGACTTCGATTGCGCAGAAAGGGGCTATCGAAGCGCTGCGCGGTCCGCAGGAATCCATCGGCATCATGCTGGCCGAATATCGCCGGCGGCGCGATTTTGTCGTAAAACGCCTACGCGCCATTCCGGGCGTCAAGATCGCCGAGCCGCAGGGCGCTTTTTACGCATATCCGAACGTTTCGGTCGGGTTCCGCAACGGCATATCGTCGGCTATGCAATTCTCCGAACGCCTGCTCGCGGAAGCGCATGTGGCGGTAGTTCCCGGTGAAGCTTTCGGGACCAAAGAGCATGTCCGGATTTCCTATGCCACGTCCATGACCGAACTCGAGCGCGGGCTGGACCGGATCGATAAATTTATCCGTGAGCGGTAGCAAACCGGTACGGCTTCCGGCCAGGTTCCTCGAAAAGATTTGGGGTACAACCGACCTTTCGCCCTGGTATCCGAGTTCGGCCCAGAAAATCGGCGAGGTATGGTTTGAAGCCGACCTTCCGCTCTTAGTCAAATTCGTTTTCACCAGCGATCGGTTGTCGGTTCAAGTTCACCCGGGCGACGATTTCGCGAAGACGCACGAAAACTCGCGCGGAAAAACGGAGATGTGGTACGTGCTGCGCGCCGACCCGGGGGCCCGGATCGCCGCCGGCTTTCGCCAGTCCATTAGCCGCGAGCGGCTGCGCGAATCCGCGCTAAACGGCGAGATCGAGGATCTTCTGCAATGGGTGGATGTGAAGGCAGGTGACGCGTTTTATGTTCCCGCAGGCACGGTCCATGCCATTGGCGGGGGGCTCGCGCTGTGCGAGATCCAACAGC